>Ga0209542_10000331_pt1 | contig 117767 bp, 119 predicted proteins | sample RifCSPhighO2_01_FD_184028 | JGI IMG/M metagenome (GOLD analysis project Ga0209542, IMG submission 184028) | Soil microbial communities from Rifle, Colorado - Rifle CSP2_plank highO2_0.1 (SPAdes) (version 2) | ecosystem: Environmental > Terrestrial > Deep subsurface > Rock core/Sediment ...
TAACGACTAACTACAAGATTATCGTTACAAACCAAAACAATGTTTCTTCTTTTGACGAAGTGTTGGTAACTGTTCGAAACGATTGTTATACTCCGACGCCAACACCTACTCCAACACCAACACCGACACCTACTCCGACCCCAACTCCAACTCCAACTCCAACACCGACGCCAACACCGACGCCTACTCCAACTCCGACACCGACACCTACTCCAACTCCGACACCGACACCAATCCCTAACCCTTCCGTGTCCATAATTGCCAATCCTTCAACAATTTGCCGAGGCAATTCTACGACATTGTTTTGGTCGTCTGCCGGAGCTTCAACTGCTTTTATTCAGGGATGGGGGCCGGTTCCGACTTCTGGTCAGCTTAATCTCAGCCCCTTCGTAACGACTAACTACAAGATTATCGTTACAAACCAAAACAATGTTTCTTCTTTTGACGAAGTGTTGGTAACTGTTCGAAACGATTGTTATACTCCGACGCCAACACCTACTCCAACACCAACACCGACCCAAGTCGATGTTTCGGTAAGTGTTTCTAGCTCAAATATCTGTTTAGGCAGCTCGACAATATTATCTTGGAATTCCCAGAATGCTGTGAGTGTTACCTTAACTGATTTTGGGAGTGTCGGCAGTAATGGCAGCGTTGTAGTAAGTCCCGCTCAAACCAGAACTTATTTTATAACCGCAAACAACGGCAATAGTTCTGATACGGAATCCAGAACAGTAGTAGTTACAAATTGTAACAATACTGTAATAAGCGAGATTTCCGATTTGAGCTTAAGTAAAACAGTCAGAAATATAACTACCGGTTCTTTGGAATCAGAGCTTGTTTCAGCCCAGCCCGGGAATATTGTCGAATTTATATTGCGCATACGATCGACAGGCAATTTTGAAGCAAGAGATGTTCGTGTGATTGATTCGTTACCGCAAGGACTTACTTACATAAGCGGGACGACCTTGGTTGATGGCCGAGTAATTTCTGATAGCGACGGTTTGAATAATGGAGGGATATTTCTCGGAACCTTGCCTTCGGGCAGAAGTGTTGAGATTAAATTCAGGGTTGCCGTAAGAGACTTGGCACCTGGTAGCCAGTTGTCAGTTATTAATGTCGGGTCTGTTTCCGGAAGCAATGTAAGCACAAAACAAGACAGCGCCAGTGTCAGTGTATCTACAGGAATAGTGGCCGGCGCGTTGACTATTAAGACAGGCGCTTCAATAGATTGGCTAAACGCCGCGATGCTTATCGTGGCGGTCGGAATGGGATTTACTCTAATTGTCGCAAAAAAACGACGGATCTGGTAAGACTCAAACGGGGCATCATTTTTAGCACCATTTTTCTAATTTGGCCTATTCGCGGTCAGAGTCGGTAAAGGTTTATTCCAGAATAGAGCCAACAAAATCAGGGTGACCGTTGATAAAGCTTTTTGCGTCTGTTTTTTTCTTGCCCTCAAGCTGGATCAGGTCAAGTGCTAAATAATATTTTCCGGTCGCAACAGCGATATTGCCACCGATTTTTTTAACAGTGCCTGGTGTTTCCGCCGCTACTCGCGGGTAAACGACTTCGTCCATTTTTTTTTCGTCGCAAGGCGGTGAGATTAAAATTGAAGACCCTTGATTTTTTGATAACGAATTGAGGCAAGTCGTTATATTGATAACTTTGCCCTTCCAGGTGGTCCAGGTGCCCGGTTCCGGATTTAATGCCCGAATTTTGTTGTATATCTTTTCTGCCGGTTCGATCCAATTTATCTGGCCGTCGATTCGAGAAAATATTTTTGTGAAAGTTGCCCGGCTGTGATCTTGCGGCTCGGGCTTTATTTTTCCGCTGATGTATTCCGGTAAAGTTTCTACAAGCAATTTCGCTCCCAGTTTAAATAGTTCTTGTGATGCGTGTAGATTGCAAATGGTGGGTTGTAGGTTGTAGATTTTTTGTGCAAGTATGGGCCCGTGATCAATTTGATCATCCATAAGCATAATAGTAACTCCGGTTTCGGTGCCTGTCTCGTCGCTCAACGAGTGGTTTGTTTTGCCATAGGCATCCGCTTGTTGTAGTGCGGGGTCACCATTTAGAATGGCGGTCTGGACGGGAGACGGGCCCCTATACTTTGGCAGAATTGAAGGATGGACATTAACAAAACCATGTTTTGGCACGTTCAAATAACGAGAAGGTATTATTTTGCCATAAGCGGCTACGATACAAATGTCCGGATCCAAGATCTTAAATTGTTCGAATACGTCCTCCTCTTTTTTTAAAGAGACTGGTTTAAACAACCTGATCCCATACTCATTCGCCTTAAGTTCCATCGGTCCACTACCAGCAAAAATTCCTACGACGTTATAGCCATTATCCACCAACTCATTCAGGACCGGGGCGGCGAAAACAGGAGTGCCGAAAAATACCACTTTTAAATTATTTTTCATTTATTGGAGAGGAGATCCGTGCGCAGCCTGACCTCTGCAGTACGTTCTTTAATGGTAAGGCCGTTCAAGTGGTCTGTTTCGTGCTGGAATACTCTGGCTAAAAATCCTTTAGCTTTTATTTTCTGTTTAGTACCATTTTCGTCAATAAATTTAATTTTTATCTTTTTAGCACGCTTAATCTGCGCCCAGTAGTCAGGGACAGAAAGACAGCCCTCTTCCATTTCATCGCTTTCTTTGGAGTATTCGGTTATCTCCGGATTTATGAAAGCATCTGGCACATTATTCTCTTCAGCCAACTTTTTGTCTACGACAAAAATTCTCAAATCCTTGCCAACCTGATTCGCCGCCAAACCAACTCCGTTATTTTCCACCATTGCCGTCCTCATATCCGAAATCAGGCCTTTATAAAGGCCTGATTTAATGTCATCAACCGCCACTTTTTCCATTTTTTTTGCTAATATTTTATTGGGGATTTTTGTTATTTCCATAGTAATAAGTGTAGGGCGAAAATTGATTTTAGAGAAGTGACCTCGGCTCAACATCCACAATCCACCCCGGGCCGGCATATTTGAGCAACTTGTTGATGTCCTGATAATCCTCTCGTACCTTCAAAAAAATATTATAGACATACAATCCCTTTTCTCTTTCTATGTATGCCGGTGCGGCCTCTATTAATTTTACAGTTTCTTCCAGTTTGGCTCTCGTGACTGCGATTTTAAATTTTTCCGTTGCTATCTTGGCCGCATAAGATGCCTTATTTTTGTCGGTGTGTCTGAGTGTGAGTTTAATTAGTTTAAAAAATGGGGGATAGTTGAGGATCTGTCTAAACTTGAGTTCCTTGTCATAAAAATCGATATAGTCACCCATAACGGCCTTTTTAATCAATTTATTTTCTGGATTATAAGTTTGTATTAACATTTTGCCTGGCTCACCCGCCTGCCATCGGCCTGAGCCGAAGGCTCTGGCGGGCAGGAAATTCACCAATTTTTCTATTTGATAGAACAGGTTTTCTTCCGATTTGAAATCCGGCATGTTTGTAAGCGCATCCGCATTAACGATGGCTATCAAGTCAAAATTTAAACAGAAACGATGAGAAAAAACCATTTGAGTAGCGATGAGCACGGCTGGCCTTGATTTCAATATTTCAGAAATTATTTCCTCTTCCTCGACTTCGTTCTTCGCAATATCGGTATCAAGGGCAAGAATGGGGGACTTAATGCCGACCGCGTTGAGCGTCATTTTTATGATATCGTAAATTTTTTGGGTGCCGGCCGGGCCTACTGTCTTCAAGTTATAATTCCCGCATACGGAACAGTTCTTTGGCATCGGTTTTGACAGAGCACAGCGGTGGCAAACCAGTATCATCTCAACCGAACGATGGGTGCGCATAGCCACTTCACACCGAGGACACTTGGCGGCCGAACCGCAATTTTCACAAATCAGGATCCCCGCATAACCTCGTCGGGGAGAGAAAATGAGAACCCTTTTTTTGGCTTTAAGATAAGCGAGCAATTCTTCGTTTAATTTTTTGCTGATTGGCGACCAGTTGGCGTTCTTTGCTTCTTGAGCCATGTCGATTATTTCCGCATCAAATTTTGGCCTCGATTCAATATTTTTCAGTTTGTATACGCCTCTCTTTGTCTTGTAGAGATTTTCGATACCCGGAACGACCGATGTGAGAATGAGTTGAGAGTTATTCAGTTCAGCGATCTTGTGAGCCAGCGTAACGGCATTGTATCGCGGTACCATGTCGGATTTGTAAAATTCGTGAAGCGGGTCATCCACTATTATCAACCCCAGATCTTTGAATGGCATATTTAGGGCTTGACGGGTCCCTATTATTATATTCGCCTCTCCTGATTGGGCCTTTTGCCATGCATCGTAAAACTCCTTGTTTGATAAGCCGGAAAAAACAACGGATGTTTTTAATTTTTTAGATAGACCGGAAACGAAGTAATTAATGGAGGTTTTTTCAGGAACCATTATCAAGACCTGCTTTGACTTGCTTACAACCTCTTTTATTATCGGTTCAAGACGGTGAGCCAACCCCCTTGTCTTATAAATAAGCAGTTGTTTTTTTGCGGGGCCTGCCCCGTCACTCAACGAGTGGTTTTTGTCGCTGAAAGCATCCGCTCGTTGTAGTGCGGGGTACTTCTTTTTGAAAGCGAACGGGGGGAGTATCGTTTTAAGCGTGTAGCCGAGCGGGGAGTAATAATACTTGGCGATCCAGACGGCAATTTTTAATTGATAGTCGCTTATCTGCGGGTTATCATAAATAACCTTTGTCAGCTTTTTGATCTGGAAATCAACTTTTTTCAAAGACAACTTTTCTTTTTCAAGAGAGTTCGAGGAGATCACCACTGCTTTAATTTTTCTTTTGTTAAGGGGTATTTCTACGATTGCGCCTTTTTGGAGTTTACGATCGAAAAAGTAGCTCAAAATTTGAGGTACATTTGGAGGCAGTAATGTAAGTGGAATGACTTCAATGACATACATATTTATGGTAATATTGTGTCATGAAAGTAAAAGTACGCATAGCCCCGTCGCCAACTGGTAATTTACATGTCGGTACGGCACAAGCGGCGCTTTATAATTGGTTGTTTGCTAAAAAAAATAAGGGCGAATTTTACTTGCGCATAGAAGATACCGATAAGGAGCGCTCCACTAAAGAATCCGAAGAAAATATCATAGAAGCTTTAACTTGGCTTGACCTTAGGTGGGATGGTCCGGTCGTTCATTCAACAGACAATCAAGCAAGATACAGAGAACTCTTAGAAAAATTACTTAATGAGAAAAAAGTATTTTATTGTCATCACGCCCAAGGAGAACTTGAAGCTGAGCGAAAGTCTCAAGAAATGGCGAAACTGCCGCCGCGACACGTCTGTGAGCATAAGTATTCAGAGAGAGGTGGAGAATCCGGTGGGATTGTTCGCTTAGCGGTAAACGAAAAATCAGATCGGGTAATTACTTTTGAAGATCAAGTGAGAGGGAGAGTGGAGTTTAAGCAAAACTTACTCGGCGATTTCAGCGTAGGCCGTTCTATTGATGACGCTTTGTATCATTTTGCCGTAGTCGTGGATGATATTGATATGGAGATTACCCATGTTTTAAGGGGCGAGGACCACATTTCAAATACTCCGAAGCATATTTTGATTTACGAAGCTCTTGGATTGTCGATTCCTGTATTTGCTCATTTGCCTTTAATTCTTGCACCAGATAGATCAAAAATGTCCAAACGTCATGGTGATACGGCCGTAACGGTATTTAAAAAAGATTATCTTCCCGAAGCCCTTTTGAATTTCCTTGGGGCCATGAGCTATACATTCAGCAAGGAATTATTGACCAAAGAGGAAATGATCGAAGAGTTTGAGTTGTCTAAAGTTCATAAATCCGGCGCGGTGTTCAACGTAGACAAACTGAACTGGATTAATTCTCAATATATCCGCCGGCTTACGTCCACCGAGTTTAAAAGCTTGACGGGTTTAAAAATTCCCGATTCGGCCGTGCCGTTAGTAACTGAAAGGTTGGAGAAATTAAGCGATGTAAAGAATTTTGATTATTTATGGCAGGAGCCCGAGTATGAAAAAGAATTGCTAATCTGGAAAGATTCCAGACCGGAAGATGTAAAAAATTCTCTGGAAGAATCGAGAAAGATATTAGAAAAAACAGAAGATAAGGAAAAGGTCAGAAAAGCGCTCGACGAACTGGGTCAGAAAATAGGAAACAGGGGACTGGTGTACTGGCCCTTGAGGGTTGCCGTGACCGGAAAAGAAAAATCACCCGATCCGGTGGAAGTGGTAGCCGCCTTAAACAGAGAGGATGTTTTAAAAAGAATAGATGTCGCAATCAATAAATTGTAATGAGAAGACTACTTTTTTTATTAATTCTACTTTCTACTTTCTACTTTCTATCTTCTATTGCTGTTGCTCAGACTGACGATGAGCGTATTGCTGAATTGCAGAACGAAATTGAGCGACTTGAACAGCAAGCGAAATTATATCGCCAGAACATTGCCAGCGAACACTCCAAAGCCGATTCTTTAAACAAGGAAATATCTATTCTTCAGAACCAGATAAATAATCTCAAAACCCAGATAAACATCACAGCAAGAAAAATAGACGGCACATTGCTGGAAATAAACAATGTGACCAATGAAATCTCGGTAACTCAAGGTAGAATAGAGTATCAGAAAAGCGCGATAGGGGAATTACTGCTGGAAGTTTATAAGCAAGACAGGGAGAGTTTGTTTGTGGCGGTGATGAAAAATGCCAATATCTCGGATTTCTTAAACCGCATACAACAGACGGCGAATGTGGGGGAAAGTTTGCTTACACTGGTAGGCGACCTTCGTGATACTAAAGATGCCTACGAAAATCAAAAAAGTGCTTTGGAAGGCAAGAAAAAAGAATTTGAGAACCTGAATTATAAACGAGTCACACAGAGATCGTCTTTGGAAGGTACTCAAAAAGAAAAAGACAGCTTACTCAAGACAACAAAAGGCAAAGAAGCGGAATATAAGAAACTATTGGAAGAAGTGGAAATAAAGCAGTCCCTGTTTTTCACGGAGATGAAAGAGCTTGAAACCAAAATAATTCAAGGGGGTTTGTATATTCTTCGGGTTGAAGCAAAAAATCTGCCCAAGAAGGGAATAAAACTTTTCCAGTGGCCGGAGGATGATTATCGCATCACGCAAGGATACGGATGTACATCTTATGCCAGATGCGGTTCTCGGCGTGGTCCTTATGGCGGTGCGATTCACAACGGCATTGATATGGCTTCCGGTTACGGCAGCCCGATAAAGGTGATAGGCGACGGAGAAGTTATTGCTAACGGCACCAATGACGGATGGGGGAATTGGGTAGCTGTTAAACATCCCCCATACGATTTGGTCAGTATTTACGGACACATGAGCGCGTTTGAATTTGTCAGGGTCGGTACGCAGGTTAGAACCGGCGATATAATCGGCTATGAGGGTAATACGGGGTTTTCTACCGGCTCTCACGTTCACTTGAGTCTGTACAAAGAATTCTTCACTTATATCAACGAAAAGAACGGTCAGTTATATTTTAACTATAATAATACAGTAAACCCTCGTGACTACCTTTAGACCGCAATATATAATGTCTTTTTTAGTTTAAACAACAAAACAGGGTATAATTATGGTAAAAATTCTCATACTTGGCGGTGGATTTGGCGGTATTAGAGCCGCTTTGGATCTTAATAAGAAACTAAAAAATAAGATCCTTGCCGGACAAGCTGAAATAACTTTGGTAGATAAAAACAGCTACCATTTGTTCGTACCGGCTTTGTATGAAGTGGCTTCTGCCTATGGCGTGAAAAGGGACCCATTTGCCGTTCGGCTTAAGAAAACCATCTGTATTCCTTACTCCGATATTTTTTCCGCCAGAAGCGGACCCGCCTCCGGCGGGGAAAAAATTAATTTTGTCCAAGCGGGTGTTTCTGCGATTGATCTAGAAAACAAACAAGTTGCCACAGAAGGAGGGGAAATGCTGAACTATGATTATCTGGTGATAGCGCTTGGTAGTCAGGCGGCTGATTTTGGTATCTCGGGAGCGAAAGAGTATGCTTTTCAGTTCAAGAATTTGGAAGATGCCTTGCTTTTGAACCAAAAAATAGAAGAACTTATTAAAGAGGCTGCAGCTGGACAAAGATCACAGCCGATAAAAATAGCAGTTATAGGAGCAGGGTTTACTGGAATCGAGATTGCCGCCGAATTTGCCCGTTGCGTTCAAAAGCTCGCCAAGACGTGCTTGCCCTCCGAAGCTTTAGCGAAGGAGAGTGGAATTAAAGGACGATGCGAGAGGATAATTCTTCTTGAGGCCGGACCCAGAATTTTACCCGCCGTGTCTGCTGGCGAAAGGGACATTATTTTGAAACGGCTTACCCGACTGGGTGTTGAGGTTTTGGAAGGAGCAGCGGTTGAAGAAATAGGCGGTAATTACATAAAATTAAAAAACGGAAAACGCTTGGATACTGACTTGATTACATGGACGGCGGGTATTCGTCTTCCCGATTTGTTGGAAAAAACTTTGGCCTTGCCATTAACCGAAAAGCCCGCCAGAGGCGGGTCCGCCTCTGGCGGAAAAAAGATTAAGGTGAACAACGGTTTGGAACTGGACGGCTGGCCTGGTGTTTTTGCGATAGGCGACAATACTGAGTTTATAGATCCTAAAACCAGCAGACCCATCCCCGCCCTAGCTTATGTTGCCGTAGACCAGGGCAAAATCGTTGCTAAAAATTTATTAAGACTGATCGGCAACAAACAACTTATCGAGTACCGTCCTTTCTACAGTGTTTGGATAGCGCCTGTGGGCGGTAAGTATGCCGTTGCTCATTTTAAGGACGGGTTTAATGTTATAGGGTTTTGGGGCTGGATCATGAGGGAGGTGGTAGATTTTAAATATATGCTTTCCATACTCTCCTTTAAAAAAGCGGTATCCATTTTATGGCAAGAGATAACCTTGTTTACAAAAAACGACTGATGGGAGCGAGTGGGGGAGAGAGTTGTCCACTTTTATTCTATTCTCGTCAAGTTTTTTTGGATAAAATTATTAAATTAGGACATCAGTCGTGTGTTTGCAGATAACAACGAATAGGATTGACACCATACCTCCAAATGTGTTCTGGTATAATTAGGGCAGGGTAGGGCAGTGGGCGTCATAAAACCATGAAACATGGTTCAATAATCACACTTCATTATTTGATCATTCCACTCGTATTTATATTCGGAAATTTTAATTTTGCGGCAGGTCTTGGAGAGGAACCCGTGCGCAGCCGAGTCCCAGCGGAAACGTTAAATTTGAATCCACTTGATGCCATAAATAGCGCGGGTATAGGAGTTGACATCAATGCCGGAGACGTACTGAATGCCTTCAAGTTTAATTTTCCATTCAACCTTAATAAGATAAACATAGATACCAGCATACCCACAAGCCCTAAAATTAACGAGTCTCAACGGGGTTTGCCCAATATTAACCTAAGACAATTTTTGACCCCTAAAGATATTTCTTCGGACAATTTGCGGGGGGCAATAAAAGCAATAGTTGTGCTAGTAATAGAGATATTCTTAGTTGTAATATCCATAATGTCGCAGACACTGCGGCTCATATTGGGACTTCTAAGGTAGAGCCTTAATTAAGCCAGTATTGGAACGTCTGAAAAGGTATATTGCGCGACGTTCAAGTAACAACCTTTACGCTCATCCCCCACCATTTTAAGAGATGTTTTTTTATTTTTAATAACTTAAAATTTATGGTAATATCTTAAAATAAACATTAACTTTTAATTTAATAATACCTCATGCCTTTCATTAAGTGGACTTTAGAAAAAATTAAATACGGCCTAGATGAGTTCTATAAAACAAATAGTAGATATCCTTCTGCGTTAGAAGTTGACGAATATCCCCTCCTACCCTCCTCTAGACAAATTCAGAGGATATACGGGGGTTTAAAAGAATTAAGAAAATCTCTTGGTTTGCCGGACGAAGACCTAGATTATACTAAGGGTCAGATTAGGTCTGGTGTTGCTAAAGTTATTGGAGAGCGTGGGAAAAGTTTCGAGAAAGACATCTATGCCCTTTTGGTTAACAAGTTTGGAGAAATTTTTGTTCATCAACAGAAGCCATTTAATAATTACAAAAGCAGAGCAGATTTTTTTATTTACGCTAAGGATTATAAGTTTGGAATAGATGTTTTTTATCCAAAAGATTTGCACAGTTTTGTTTGTTGTGTAAACATCAAAGAAAAAACTTATATTAACCCCGATTTTGATATGATCTTTTTGTCTATTAATCCAAATATAAACCAATTTTCAATAAATAAGTTTATTGCCAGACGAAGAAACATCACTTCGCACAAGGTAATGGATTTTGGTGAATTCAAAAAATACATCAACACCATTACCCCGCTGCGCTTACTTTGATGCCTCGTTTGATTTTCGACATTGAGACCGTCGGCGTTGAATTTGATTCTCTCGATGACAAGTCGCAGGAACTGCTTTTACGTTTCGCCGAAACACCGGAAGAAATTGAAGCCATTAAAGAAGGCTTGGGTTTCTCCCCTCTTACTGGTCAGGTGGTGGCGATAGGCGTATTGAATCCCGAAACAAATAAAGGCGCGGTTTATTTGCTTGATCCCGAAGGCAATCCGCCATTCGCCCGTTCTGGCGGAGGCGGAGAAAAACAAGAAAAAGATAACGTTCAATATATTCCTCACAAAACCGAAAAAGACCTTCTGAAGAGTTTCTGGGATGCTTCGGCCCACTACGATCAGTTCATTACGTTCAATGGACGCAGTTTTGATGCGCCGTATTTAATGATTCGTTCGGCGGTACATAAAATAAAACCGGCTAAGAACCTTATGACATACAGGTATGAATCAGAGCAATACGGAAAAACCATAACGCATCTGGATCTGCTGGACAGGCTTACTTTTTTTGGCGCCGTAAGGCGAAAAGGCAATTTGCATATGTGGTGCCGGGCATTCGGTATTGAGAGTCCTAAATCCAAAGGCATATCAGGAGACGATGTCGCACAATTATTCAAAGACAAAGAGTATATGAAAATCGCCGAATATTGTTTTGACGATGTTTTAGCAACCGAAAAATTGTATGAATATTGGGAGCGGTATATAAATATAAAATAATTAGTTAAAACGTAGCTGGCTTGACTGAATTCAAGGCAAAATCGAGTATTGCGAGGAAACATACTGAAGTATGTTGACGAGCAAACGGAGATTTTAACGAAGAAGTCGGTCAAGAGCGTCCTCGCTATAATTTAGCGAGAGCGGCCAGCAAGTTATAAATGTGGTATTCAAATATAGATAACTTCAAAAACGCCAACGGCTATGAGATAGACGGTATTTGGTATCCGAGGGTGACGGCTATTGTTTCCATTAAGGCCAAGCCGGCTTTATATATGTATTATGCCGCTTTGCCTGATTTCAAGACCGGCGAAGCGATAAAAGCCAAATCCGCCGAAGAAGGGACCCTTCTTCACGATACCGTTGAGGCAATATTGAGAAAAGAACCGGTAGTTATTCCCGATTCCGTGAAACCGGCCGTTTCGGCATTTATGGATTTTTACGGTCAGAATGAACTCGTTGCTCATAAAGTTGAAGAGCGTGTTGTAAGCAAGAAGCATCATTTTGCGGGCACGATGGATGTTCTGGCTGAACTTAACGGGAAACTTGGTGTTCTGGACATCAAAACTTCAATGGCGATCTATCGGGATTATAACGTGCAGACTTCAGCTTACATAGAAGCGCTGAAAGAAGATCCATCTATGCCGCCGTTAACCCGTTGGATATTGCGGCTTGATCAATCAAAAAAATGCTTGAAATGTCCTGCGACTATGCGAGACAAGGGCGGCCGGGAAAAAATCCGAGGCGAGAAAGGACAATGTCAACACGAATGGGGTCCGATGCAAGGCGAGGTCGAATTGAAAGAATTAACTACCTTCGAATCCGATATCAAAGCGTTTTTGGCATGTAAAACTCTCTGGGCGTGGGAAAACGAATACTGGTTGAGCAAAATAAGATAGTCGCTCAACCCCTTCCCATTTATCGGCCTGCTGGTTGCGTCCTACGTAGACCCGGCTTCGCACGGGTCCCTCTCCGCGACCGGATCTCCCGCGGACAAACACTAAAACTAACTCTCCATTTGCTTAATAAATTTCAGCAACCGTTTGCCCCCGCCTAGGCGGGGTTTTCCGGCTAAAATTTATTGTATAAGCAAATTATTGGTTAATTTTAGTATTGTGTTTACCCGCGGGAACCAAACGACCTCAAATGAGAATGGGGTCTTGCTCCACAGTTGATTAGTATATTGAGCGATTTACTCAAAAAAACTTGACAATCAAGGTAGTAATATGGTATTATACATACTAAGGAGGTCAGTCATGCACAGAAACGAACATGGCGTTTTCGCACAAGACCTGAAAAGACAGGGTGCCACAATCGAAAGCTTGGGTGATCCAATTGTGGTGGTCTTTCCTCCCACCATGACCAGCGCTCAAGTTTCCATGGCCGTGCTCGACGTCCTGTGGCTTGCTGAAATGAACATCGACGGCCACGGTGTTGAGTCTCTGCCCGATGGCGGAGTTCGCTTCTCCGTTCATCCCGACTAACCCGGTATCCTTGCCGATGGCCCCGCAACCGCGGGGCCTCATTTTATTAACTTCGACTCTCTCCCTAACTTCGTCGATTAACATTTAAGCATCTAGGGTGCGAAATCCCCTGCTTCTTTTTATCACTTGATGACGAGTAGATAGCAGTTGCAGATGAGCGACGCTATTTTTCTGGGAAACCGAGTCGGGGATGTCAGGAACGGTCGAGCTCAGCTCGATCCGCATGGCCTGACAGGGGTTACCCCGAGCGGTCAGAAAAATTAGGAGTGAATCTCAACTGCTCCATGAGGAGTCCGTGAGAAAAAGAAGCAGGGTTTCGCTCTTCGTATTCTTAATTCCTCAAATGATTTGAAGACGGCAAGGACCTCGCTCTCTCGCTAGACGGTTTTAAGAAATTGCTTATTTCGTTGGTTTTAAAAAACAGAAGGGCTCCACAGATGGTGCTTGTGAAGCCTATCTGTGGAGCCGATTGAAACCTACTGCTCCCTAGTGGTTGCGCTGTTTGCGGCGAGTCGCTTTCTTCTTGCCCTTGTTTTGTTCCAAGAGCTTGGCGATACGCTTGTGGAGCCGCGCGTTTTGCTGTTTGAGAAATTCGATTTCTTCTTCAGCCGCGCTCAGATGATCAGAAAGGAGCTCATCTTCGTCGATTTCGTCTGCATCGCCGTTGATGCTTTCACCACAGAGAGGGCACTTGTCCCACTCGTCTTCTCCAATCGAGCCGCCGCACGAGCCACACCGGATCGTTTCCATTATTTCCTCCCCCTAGTTCTCTGTGTCAGCAACGCTGTCACGAAGAGAATGAAAAGCAACTCCTCCACCTTCAACTCGGAAATCGGAGAGTTCAGCCACTCTCTTATTGACCCGTCGCTTCTCAAAATGGCCAAGAGGCTAATGAGGACGGCAAACGCCACCAGCACCAGAATTCCGCCGGTCAACTCCTTGACCAACGTCGCCGTAAATCGAGCCTTTTCCATCTCTATCCCTCCTCCTCTTCCTTTGGTTGTAGTAGGAATATCCCAACCAATGTTTATATTATAACATGATTTAAGTATTTAAGTCAAGGCAAACTTTGGTCTTGTTTAAGTACCATCTCATCATTTTTCGCGTCATTTTATTAACCATTGTGGAGGGGTAGGTACAAATAAAGCTTTATAAACCGACAGGAAAGCCGAAACTGACTGAAGCCCAGCAGGGTTGAAGGAATTTCGGAAGGCCTTCCGGAGGTTTTAAAGCTATTGTTTGTCTGACCCGGAGCACAGGTTGAGAAAATGATAAGGAAAATGATTGATGGCGGACGAAGATTATTGATTCGCTGACTGCCTAGTAGCTCTTATTCTGTCATTTTCTGTGAGGTATTTTTTTCTCAAGCGAATATTGTTCGGAGTCACTTCGAGGTATTCGTCGTTTTGCATAATTTCCAATCCTGTCTCAAGAGTGATTGGAGACGGAGGGGTAAGAATGATGTTTTCATCTGAACCCGAAGCTCGCATGTTCGTTAATTTTTTGCCCTTAATAGGGTTTACGGACATATCGTTTCCTTTTGACACGTCGCCGATGACCATTCCTTCGTAGACCTCGGTAGTCGGTCCGATGTATAGTTTGCCTCTGTCCTGGAGGTTGTACAGCGAAAAACCAAGCGCTTTGCCGGTTTCCATAGAGATCATGGAACCGACGCTTCTCTTTTTTATTTCCCCAGCGTAAGGACGAAAGCCGATAAAGTGACTTGCAAGTATCCCCTCGCCTCTTGTATCGATTATAAACTCGTTCCTGAAGCCCAAAAGACCGCGTGTGGGTATTTCAAACGTAATACGGACTTCACCGTGGTGTTGTCCCATATTCATCATCTTGCCTCCTCGTTTGCCGAGTTTTTGTATTACCATCCCCGATAGATCTTCAGGAACGTCAATGAGCGCCTCTTCAAATGGTTCCATCTTCTGATTGTCTATTTCCTTGATAATTACCTGTGGTTGTGAGACCTGAAGCTCATAACCCTCTCTTCTCATATTTTCAAGCAGGATGGCGATATGGAGTTCTCCCCGGCCGTAGACTTTATAGTATTCATTTAAAGAAAAATCTATCTTTAGTCCGATGTTTACTTCAAGCTCTCTTTCCAGCCGCTCCTTTAACTGTCTGTTGGTCACGAATTTTCCGTCTCTTCCAGCAAACGGAGAATCGTTGACCAGAAAGTTCAAAGATATTGTCGGTTCGTCAACACTGATAGCCGACAGGGGCTCAACATCAGGAGAGGTGCAAACGGTTTCCCCGATATAAATATCAGGTAAACCGGCAATCATAACAATATCACCGGCCTGGGCCTCGCTAGTTTCTTTTCTTTCCATACCGCGGAAAGTAAATAACTTGGTTATTTTCCCGGATCTTGTTTCCCCGGTTGGCTTTTTTATAAATACATTATCCCCCACTTTCATAGTTCCAAACCAAACTCTACCGATACCGAGTCGGCCTAAAAAATTATCATACCCTAGATTAAAAGGCTGGAAGCGTAACGGAGCTGAAATATCGGAAGGCGCAGCCGGTACCTCGCTTAAAATCAAATCAAGCAGGGGCGTGAGATCTTTTGACTCGTCCTCCATTTTTAACTTTGCTATTCCCGCCTTGCCGTTGGCATAGATGGTTTTAAAGTTCAGCTGTTCATCGTTGGCGCCCAAGTCCATAAAAAGCTCCAGAACTTTTTCGTGGGTTTCGTCGGGCTTGGCGGCCGGCTTATCTATCTTATTTATAACCAGTATCGGTTTTAATCCCAGCTCTAGGGACTTTTTCAAGACAAATTTGGTCTGGGGCATCGGTCCTTCCTGGGCGTCTACGATGAGCAGTACTGAATCAATTGATCTTAATACTCGCTCTACTTCCGAACCAAAGTCAGCATGACCGGGAGTGTCAACAATGTTTATTTTCGTATCTTTGTAAAAAAGAGAGGCATTCTTGGCATAAATAGTAATACCGCGCTCTTTCTCGAGCGCGTTTACGTCCATACTGAATCCTTCCTCCACCATACCCGTTTGTTTCATCAGAGCATCAGTAAGGGTTGTTTTCCCGTGGTCTACATGGGCAATAATTGCGATGTTTCTAATTTGCATTTTATAACTTATTCGCGAGCCTTGGCTAATAAAATTAAGCCATACGGCTCGCCCTTTGGGTTTGGCCAATTTCTGCGTTATATTCCTGCGTTTGACCTCAACATACCTTAGTATGTCTCGGCCAATCCTCGGAATATGCCTTGAACTTGTCCAAACGAATTAAGTTCTAAACCGACTAATTCGCTCGAATTTGGCCAAGTCAGCTGCGTTCTAAAAAGATGCTTACCCCAGTATTATATAAGCCAGAAGTATATATTTTAAGCCAAAAATTAAAATATGTCAAAAAAATGCGCGGGGTTGCCGCGCTAAGTAATCAGATTTCTTTAGTGGATAGTTTCTTGAGTTAATTTGAAATCTGGGGGACCAGAACAATTATCTCCCATAGCCCCCGTGCTTTTTTCAGTGCGTCTCTGGTCAATTATGCTCTGGAAACCAGTGCCTTTTAGACACTCCATTCCTTCGGCCCCCATCCCTAAATAACTACAAGTAAATATACCTCCACCAATCCTACACACCTCCTTGAGGTGTTTTTGGTCTAGTTTAGACATTCTGTCTCCTTTTCCTTTTCAGCGAACTGAAAACTGTGCCAATATGTTAGCATGGTCTTGGTTATGTGTCAAATTTTTATTTCGTGCAGTTTCCGGCAAGAGTGTATCCTTTTGACTCTGCTTCTTGAGCGGAGGTGAACCATATCTGGTTTTCCAGTTTGATTCTTTTGGCTCCTGAACACCAGCTGTAGTGGTATTTGTCGGAATTTTTAGAAACAACAACTCGAGTATCAAGTTTTTGCCGCTCAACGTTGTTGAGCGAGCCTCGCCCTTCAAGGGCGGGCGGTTGAGAGTTAGTCGCATCAAAGATATTGGCTTTAAGGTTTACCGAGTCTTTGACACTGATAGGCGTTTTCTTGAGGGAGTTTATTTGCCCGAGATTGTAGCTGATAACGGAAATAAGGCCGATGCAGGCAGCGAGGAAAATGTGGTATTGGTAGCTCTTGATTAGGTTAAGGATTTTTGATAGGATATTCATGGTTTAAATATGGCGTCCCGTCAGAATTTTGCGGGATAGCCGATGGCGACCCGCTTCGCCCTTGAGGGATGTCCCTATTCGGGACACGCGGGTTGCGATTGTTTTTCAAACAATTATATAATATCTAGCACAGAGTTCTAGCGATAGCAAAATTCCTACGGGACAGCCATTTTGCAATCAATCGCTACGCTCTTGAGCAAAATGGCGCATACAAAAGCAATCGGGTCCACGCAGTTAGGTAGGGACTCGCAACCGAAGTATTTAGGAGTTAAGTTACACGATGGCCAGATGGCAAAACCGGGCAATATTATCATACGCCAAAGAGGGACGAAGTTTCTTCCCGGCAAGGGTGTTCGTCTCGGACATGACTATACCATATATGCCGCCGTAGCCGGTAAAATTAAATTTACCACCAAGAAAAAGAAACTCTTTAACGGCCGGAAACGATTAGTAAAAGTCGTGAATGTGATATAATAAAATCATGAAAACGAAGAATAAGAAATTTAAAGTTCCTGCCTATGTATCCCGCGATATAGGAGTAATGGTAGAAGATTTTAAGGGTACTCTTGATTTAGTTATGGAACAAACTGCCGAAATTCCAAAAATCAAGAAAAGTATGGAAGTAATGCACGAAGACATAGAAGCAGTTAAAATAGATATAGAATTCATTCGAGGAGATGTAGAAGTCATCAAAACCGACATTGAGCAAATTAAACACGATTTAAAGAGCAAGATAGATAGAAGCGAGTTTGCTGTTCTTGAACGCCGCGTGGCTCTTCTTGAAAGCCGAAGATAAACTAAAATCCGCCGATGAGGCGGATTTTAGTTTTATGGGAGACAAACCCCGCACTAATCCCGCTCCCTTCCCGCCTTAACAGGGCGGCTGCCTAGTGGATTAAGATTGGTGCGGGGTTAAGTATTTGTAGCCAATCGCTTTGCTCTCGGACAAATATTTAAAAAGCAACCCCGACTTGTGGTCGGGGCGGTGTGGCCTGCCTGCGGCAGGCCACACCTGGTGTCTTCGTCGAGTTCGTCTAACTCATGAACTCGACGATTTCGGGGTGGGTCTCGTCGACCCTCCCCGCGATCATAGCGGCGCGGTCGAGGTCATGCTTGGCGACGATGAGCATCGCCTTGGCCGTCTTGATGGCCACTTCGCGGAGGTAATTGCGCTCCACCTTCACGTCGAGACCGCGCTTGCCCTTCAGGTCGTCGAGCTTGGCCTGCAGGTCGGCGAGCCGCGACTCGGCCTCTGTGGCCTCCACTTGATAGAAAGCGTGGCTTTCCAGGATCTCGGCGCGCTCGCGGCGCGCGCGGTCCGAGTTCCACCCGGTCCAGCGGCCGTCGTGCCTCTGGAGGTGGCGGGTCGTGTCCCCGTCCAGGAACCGGACGACGGCCTGTCCCTGTCCGAGACGATTCGGATCGAGCTCGATGCGCTCGTTGCCGACCTTCTTGAACATGGGCACGAACTGAACGATTTGGAACGTCTGCATACTGCCTCCTTCGTCCCCCGACGCAAGGTCGGGGTTTACGGGGCTGGGGCTCTGCTAAATCGGCTCGCACCTTGCGATTAGCCGAGTTGGACTCGGCGACCGATCCAGCAAAGCAGTTGTTGTGTTGTAAAAACGCAGGGTGGGCTAGAGGCGAACGTACTGGCCTTAACCACCGCCACTGGGCGTCCACGGTCAGCATCCGTCTAAACTCCCACCCTACTCTCCAATTATATCACAACAACGCCCTCCTTGTCAATAGTTGACTTTTGCTAGATTTTATGATATTTTAATCCTAATCGTTCAAAGGAGGGCGAACAAAGTGTCCAACATCATACGGGTAAATTGGGGTGATATGGATGCGATTACAAGAGCCCTGGTGGAGGGCCTAAGTAGCGGCAAGATCCAGTTAACTGGGTTTGAGGAGGATTGTAATCACGAGAAGCAGATTACCCTTAACTTCCTTGACAATAGTATTTCCGATTCAGACGACGATGTCGCTGATCTCGAGAGGACTTAGGGCTTGCTATGCAAGCCCTTTAAAATGGCTTTTTAATATTTCTAATTTAAATCAAAACGAGCGACGCTTCATCCCTAAGACGAACGTTCGTCTGCCTGCCGGTAGGCAGGGAGGCGGGTAGCCGAGATAGAACAAAAAATTCAGCAGAATTTTTATGTGGTGAGTCGTGGGATGAAGTGGAGCGAGTGGTTATTCCTGAGAAACTTTGACCTTAACTTCTGCTGTAACATCCGGGGCGAGTTCTATTTTGACGATATGTTCGCCGAGCTGTTTAATGTGCCCTCCTTCGTGGCCTTCTAGATTTACCGAGTTCGGTTCTACTTTCCAACCAGAGGCTGGTCCGCCTCCGGTGGAGAATTGTTTAGTTAATGCTTCGGCTATATCCTCTTTGGTAACAGCTGAGTATATTTTTCCGGTTTTGGTCGCTTTTCTTGTAAATTCCAATACGGCATCTTTAAGTTGTTCAGCCAGCTTAACGACATTCTCTGTTTCAAGATTTTGTGATGCCTCTCGTTTCTTTTTGAGAGCATCAACTTCTTTCAGCGCGGCGTCAGTGGCCAGTTTGGCTATTTTCTTGGGGAACAAAAAATTCCTAGCATAACCGTCAGCGACAATCTTCACATCCCCCATTTGCCCAAGACCTTTTATGTTTTGTAATATGATAACTCGCATAGCAATTTAGCAATTTAACAATTTAACAATAACAATTTTATGTAATTTTGTCAAAAACCCCCTGCGGAATATCAACCAGTTTTTCCGTTACCGCTTTGAGTATCGCTTTCTTCAATTCCGGTGATAAAAACTGCTCCGGCCCACCGGAGGGTTCGCCCAATTCAAGCCACTTGTTAAACGCATGAGCAAATTCTTCGGTTTGCATCGTTATCAACAGAATATCTCTAACGGGCAACCTATCTCTAAACTTTTCCTTTACGTTCTTAATTACTTCGGCTTTCTTTTTTGAGTATTTAGGCCGAATCAATCCAAATTGTATACCAATCTCATTTTTTTTCTTGCCATATTTTATGCCTTCTTGCTTAATTTTTACTCCTCTATTTCCCTGATGAACCCTTATTTTAAAATCGTATTTATAGATGCTATCCTCCACAATACTTGTTCTTAAAACAGTGAAATCCAGTTTGTTGTTTAATGCTACTCTGTTAAGGAGCTCTCTAACTGCGATTTCGGCTATAAAACCAAGAAACATAACACCTTTTCCTTGTGGGCTATACCTCCATTTTTTCCACCCGCGCTCAACAGAATGAAGTGATTGTTTTCCGCCAAGCATGATACCGCCTTCGATGTAGGTTTTTACTAACTCTCTATCGTATATACTTTCTATATCTCTTCTTGTTTCATTGGTCAGTATCCTTTTCGCAAGAGTTCTATAAGCCGGTCCGATTATTTCATAGTCTGGAACATATTTAATTCCCCAAGCATAATCAGACACAATATCGCCCATACCAACGTTTTTTCTTTGTCCTCTTTCTTCTAAAAAATATTGCTGATTTTCTTCGTCAAAATAAATTACTTTTCTCGTTCTATCTTCGAATTCTTTAACCAACCCTCCTTCGTCCAGTTTTTTAATTGCCAAACGCAGCGCTTCCAGCCGGTCTCTTTTTTGAGTAGCCAATTTTTCGAGCGTTATTTTTTCTTTCCTTTTCTTTTTAGGTTTTTCCGGATATACCGTTCCGCCTTCACCTTCCCATGTTTCAATCCCGCTCTTGTCGTCAAGGGTGGGGTCAATTTCTGGCCTTTTTTCGGGCTCTTTCTCGAGAGGTTTATGGAGTTTTGGTTCTTTTATCATTACTTAATAATTTTTCTCGATACCCAAGAGCGAAACCATCTTCATTTAAGGCCGTTTGGTTCCTGATGAATGACACAATGGTTAAATTAATCAAGAATTTGCTTAATAAACAAATTTGGGCCGGAAAACCCGCCTAAGTTTTATAAAATAAAATTTAGGCGGGGCAAACGGGTGCTGAAATTTGTTAAGCAAATTGAAGATTAATTGAATCATTTGTCAGCAGGAGGCCGGAGGCCGTAATCAATAGGCCGACAAATGGAGAGGGTTTCGCTATCATTTCAATAACTCCAATGCCTTATCCAACTGCGGGTCTTTGCCGGGGACCCCCAACTCAAATTCAGATTCTTCCTTTTCTTCGCCATCCGCCCTATTTGACGGAGGCGGATCTTCTTTAGGAATTTCAACTTTGACATCCGGTTCTATGCCCGTGTCGGAAATGGATATTCCGTTCGGGGTGAGCCATTTGGCTACGGTTACTTTGAGCGACGAGCCGTCCTTGAATTTTTCCAGTTCCTGCACGGAACCTTTACCGAATGTTTTCTCGCCCACTAATCTTATCCCCCTATTATCATGCAATGCTCCGGCTACTATTTCTGAAGCCGATGCCGAACCCCCGTTTATCAGAATTACGGTCGGATACATCTTAAGAGAGCCGTTGCCATTGCTCTTAAATTCGTTTTTTGAGCTGTCGCTGAATGCCTCCACTGTTACTATTTGGTTTTTATCCAGGAACCAGCCTGCGATATTGACGGCTGAATCGAGAAGCCCGCCGGGATTATTGCGTAAGTCCAGCACCAATCTTTCGGCTCCCGAATTCAATATTTCTTGGGCTGATTTTTGGAATTCAGAGTCAATGTTTTGGTTAAATGTAAACAACCGAAGATACGCAACCTTTTTTCCTCCGCCAGTTGGCGGAGACTCAAGCATTTCCCAGGTGATGGTCGGTATCTTTATCGTGTCTCGGATTATTTCGACTTCTTTTGTATCGGCCCCATTGGAAGAAATCGTCAGAATGACTGGCGTTCCGCGCTTTCCTCTTATCAGGTTGACCGCTTCTTCAATCGACAAATCAGCAGTCGGCTTGTCGTCGATCCGAAGTATCTTGTCTCCCGCTTTAAGACCGGCTTTGTAGGCGGGAGTGTCTTTGATCGGCGCTATTACAGTAAGGACATTCTGCCTCTTGCCTATCTCTATCCCGACTCCTCCAAAAGAACCGGATATTTCTTCCTGGAATTTTTTACTTTCCGGAGGTTCAAAAAATACAGTGTATGGGTCGCCGATGCTATTTACCATCCCTTCTATTGCGCCGTAGATAAGTTTTTGCGTGTCTAGGGCGTTGCGTTCTACATATTTATTGTGCAGAGAATTCCATGTGTCCCAAAACAGCGAAAAATCAGCATAATCCGGCTGGCCGAGATCCTTGTTAATCAGAATCTTGATTGGATTAGACTCAACTCCGTTAGAGCGTTCAAAAAAAACACCGCCGGCAAATCCGGCTCCGAGAGCGACTATCAGCGATAAGACAAGTAATTTTTTATTTAAAACCATACCAGGAAGTAGAACTTCCGAATATTAATTAATAATGCTGCCAGACAATCGGAAGTTTCACTTCCTGGCATATTTATAAAAGTATTTAATTGCGTCGATTGTGTGTTGTCGGCCCTGCTTATTCAAAAACACATCCAGCAAACCGAAATGTCCCTTGGATCCTCTTTTATGATAATGGTACATTTCGGAATAAGGGTAGTAAGCAACCTTAAAACCATTTTCCCAAAAGCGTCTCGCCCAGTCAACATCGCTCATATATAGAAAGAATTTTTCGTCCAGCAAACCGACTTTGTCTACCGCTTTTCGGGAAACCATAATCGCGGAACCCATCAGCCATTCCGCTTCCGTCGGCTCGCTCATATTCTTATCCGTCATCATAAATTTATTCAGGATTTTTTTGCCGAAAGTCGTGCGGCCCAAAGGGCTGCGCCGGCAGAGTACGGTCAGTGGGGTGTAATATCGGAAGCAGGAATTTTGCGTCGAACCATCAAAATTTAAAAGCCGAGGCCCCGCGAGACCCACATTGGTGTTAGTTGCCAGATATGAAGCGAGCTTCTCTATAGACCGAGCCATTGGTATTACATCAGGATTTAATATCAAAATAAAGTCGCCAGATGATGCCTTGATGCCTTCGTTTGTGCCCTTTGTGTAGCCGATATTTTCTTTGAATGCCACCGTTTTTACTTCTGGGAATTCTTTGACCACATTTCTTGTCTCGGGAGCGGAAGCAATATCAACGACTAATATCTCGTGTTTGAAATTAGGCGACAAGACTCTTCTCAGAGAAGAAAGGCATAATCGTAGGAGGGTCGGGTTCTTGTAGTTTATAATTGCTATCGATGTCATGTTATAACTTGCTGGCTGCTCTCCGACTGACAACGTCGGAGTACGCTCTTGACCGACTTCTTCATTAAATCCTCCGCTTGCTCCTTCACTATACTTCAGTATGGCTCGTCGCAATGCTCGGATTTGCCTCGAATTCGGTCAAGCCAGCGGCGTTCTGATTATTCTAATAGTGTATTAAATAGCTGTTTTATCTGGTCGAAATTATCTCCATTCGGAAGCAGTATGTAAATCCCGTTCGGTCCGGTGGTTTGATAAAGTAAGTTGTCCGTTGATAACACTTCCTTTTTGAATGTAGCTGGTGAGGTATCCACTTCTTTTCCAAGGTCAATTATTTTTTTCACGTCCCAGATATTAATGTCGGTTTTGATATTCTGGTTTAGGGTATTGATCACCGATAGAGTTTTGATGGGGTCGGTTAGCACCTTCAATTCGGTTAGTTTGTTTTTTATCGCGAACAGTACCTGTTGTTGCCTGAAAGCTCGGTCAAAATCGCTGGTGGAGTATCTGGATCTGACATAATACAAAGCATTCTGTCCGTTCAGATGGTTTGTGCCAGCCGGCAGTTCAAACGCATATCCCCACTGGCCTTCCTCTTTGAATGACTTGACCAGAGTAATGTCTATGCCGCCAAGCTGGTCTATCAGTTTCTCGAATGAAGAAAAGTCGGCGACTATCACGTTATCTATATACACGCCGGTTATTTGAGATATCAAATTTTTCGCATAATCAGTTCCTTCTCCTCGCAATAATCCGTATTCGTAAGCAGAGTTTATTTTGTCTTTTTTGTTGTATATTTTGACATACAAATCGCGCGGTATTGAGGCTAGAGACGACTTTTTGGTAAGCTGGTCGTGGCTGAAGACCATTATCGTGTCGGTCAGCAAAGCCCCCGCTTCTTCGGCATCTTCAGCGTCTTCACCCCTTATTCCTAAGATAAGGATATCAAGACGATTCGGTTCTTTCTCGGGCATGATGTAATTAGTGTCTATTTCTTCTGCTTGGTTCTGGTTGAAGAATAGTAAATTTGCAAACCTCTTAAACCATGCCGCATCGAGCTCACTGCCCTCTTTAGCTGTTTTATTTTCGACTTCAAACTCTCTGTCCAGTAACGCCGTATTAAAAACAATATAGCCGATAACCACAAACCCCACAATTAAAAAAAAGCGATTTCTTGTTCGCCCTCTCTTCTCTTTAAAATTGTCCGAGTTGAAGTCTAATTGATCCATTTCCTAATATCCTTCGGGTTTGCAACCGCTCGTTTCATTATCTCCTTTCTTTTGCGGAGCATAGCGGGCAGATGCTTGAAAAATTTCGGTATTTCTTTCAGCACTCCAGGCTCGAACAATATCGTATATCCGAGCACCGCCGTCTCTCGTAAGACGATCCAGGGCAAATCCTTCAGGATATTTATTATATGATCATTTTTGATTAATGTCCAACGGGTGTTTCTCCAATCAAGACGGCGTTTTTGAATGGGAATTTGTTTTCGGACCGGAACCCTTGTTATATAATCTGACCAGCTCTTTTTGACAGATTTTGTCGTTTGTCTATCGTGCCAGGCAATTACGTCAGGCGCAAAAACTTGCTTCCATCCGAATAACTGCATCCGCCAAGCGAGGTCTAGGTCATCGCCGTACCAAAAGTAATCATGATCTGTTATTTCCCCTGAAACTTTTAAACTCTTGAATGCCTCCGTTCGGAATATCGGCACTGCTCCCTCAACGGCAAAAATTTCTTCTAGTTTGTCGTATTGACCGTTGTCTTCTTCTCCGTGGCCGATATTAATGATCCGGCGGGACCGGAAAATTTTAAATCCGGTAGTATCAATTATGTTCGTCAGTTCCGGTTCGTTGTTCACCAGATCATATTTATATATCTTTGCCTGGATTGCTCCTATTTTTGTCTCTTTTCCCATTATTTCAATAGAATTTCTAATGAAATCTTTATCCAGTATGATATCTACGGCCGAGGCTATTATGTATTGGCCGTCGGTATATTTAAGCAGCTCTTCTTGGCCGGGCCACATGCCAAGGTTAATTTTGTTTTTAACAAAATTAACCTGCTTGTAGCTTGTAGCTTGTAGCTTGTAGCTCTCGATAATACTTACAGTATTATCGATTGAGCCGTTATCTAATATATTGAACTGTATCTTATCGTGCGGATACGTCTGTTTTTTAAGCGAATCCAAAAAATAGCGAATGTACTTTTCGCCGTTTAGAACTACGAGATTAATTGTAACTGGTGGATTTGACATCATGTCATCTGTATTATACTGTATTAGAACATTTGTTCCTTAGGATTAAAAGTGGCCGGAAAAGTATCGACATCATCGACTCTTGGACCGGAAGAAGTCCTTATCTATAACATATTAAAAAGCGAGCCAATGGCAACGGATGATCTTGTTGGTTGCTTGATGAGTGAGCCGTATGGGGTGTCTTTCGATCGAATTTTGGAAGGACTGAATATATTATTATTCAATGGTTTTATCAGGGCGTTGAACTTTAAGAGTCATCCGACACAAAATTATAAGATCTGCGTCAGGTTAACGGTAAATCCAATGACATAATCACTCGTCTCTCGGCGAGTTTTTTCTTCCAAGAATTAAGGCCATTGTGAACATAAACATCAAAAGGGCCCTCTCGTCAAATATGGCAATGTCGGTCAATGAATATATTAAAATCCACGGTACATATAAAAGAGTTGCGGCAAAATATATTCCAAGCCGCTTGTCACCTTCCCGGACGAAGACCTCGTAATTCTTCTTAAATAAAAGCCACAAAAACCATATGAAAATTAATCCGGCCAGGATGCCCATTTCTGAAGCAATTTGAAGGTATAAATTATGCGCCGATGAACCGGCTTTGGCCAGACGGATATCTTGTTCCAGAACGACCGGATAATTGCCTATGCCGACACCAAGAAATGGTTTTTCTTTTATCGATGACAAGGTTTTTTTCCATATTTCTATTCGTTGCGCATTGGATGTTTCCCCAAAATCAAGTATTGAACGGATACGCGCTTTCAGAATGTCGTCGCTTTTCCCGATTAAGAATTGTGGGGATGAGAATATGGGAAAGGCAACCGAGAATGCGAGAAAAAATATTATTAAATAAGCGGTTATGTTTTTAAAAACAATTCCCCCTTCTTTTTCTATTGCTGTTCGTTTTATCCACCACATCAGCGTAAACGCCAATAGTGCCACTCCCACACTTGCCGCCCAAATTCCTCGCGTACCGCTCAATATGGTTATTAAAAATAGAAGTGAAAGCGAAGTTATTCTTATCCACCTTTTTTGTGTTATTGCTAAAACGGCGGGAATCCCAAGCAATACAAATTGTGGAAACGAGTGTGAATCGGGAAACAAGGAAAAAACCCTCAACGATAATTGCTCGCCGTAATATGCGAACCACGTATTGCCCAGCTGGACGGCAATGTTGCACCACTGTTCGCCGAACTGGCGGCACTGTATCCCCTCGCCCCAAATTCTCATAAATTGGTAAATATCAATGAAGTAAGTCGAGATAACTTGAATATATCCGACTGCGGCAACGATAACGACGGGAATAATAGAATTTTTAATTAATCTTAAGGTGAATTCTTTATCAACGGCTTTATAATAAATAACGATTCCAAAAAGGGAAAAATTTAGAAAAAATATTATTCGCTTAATCGCCACAACCTTATCCGGCGCCGGAATTATGGACAAAACCGTGAGGAGCAAAAGAACAATGAGAAAAAAGGATGGGCTTATGCTCGGCTTGAGTAAGTTTTTTAATTTTGAAAATTGGGACTTAATTGAAAATTGTCTGCCAGTTGGCGGATTGAAAATTAAAAATTTCGCCGTAAACCATTTTAAGAAAATAATTATGGCGAGTATTCTCCACACATTAAAATTATCAAAATCGGCCGTAAACGGCATTGCCAGAAATAAAGGAATTGACCTTACGAAAAACACCAGAGAATCCTCAATCGGAACCATCAGGAAATAGATAATGAAAGCCACGCCCAAATAAAGTGCTGTTTCTCGCGGCAAAACCCCGGTAATGATCAAACTGAAAAGAACGACCTCAACTACGAAAAACCAATTTAAGAAATTATTTCTCATTTATAATTTGAAACCAGCGATTAGCGAAACTTTTCCAATTAGTTAGAATAAAGTGGAAATTTGCCACAGGTCGTTTTCTATTGACTTGGTTGCTTGCGAATCCGGTTCTCCTGTTATCTCTTTATATTTATCTGCACGACTGACTATCAGATAGAAGTGGGGATTATCAATACCCTGACTTTGGGCATATTCTTTTGCCTTTTTTATGTCTTGCTGCAACTTCTTTACTTTTACTAAATCGGAAGTTGGCATTTCCTGACCGCTTAAATCTTTCTGGTATCTTATTGATGCTATTGGACTTGCCGAAAGTTCTTTTTCTAAATCCGAGATTTGCTCTTCACCGTATATGCCGTCATCTAAGCGTACAAAGGATGATTTTGACTGAAAAATTACATTGGTACCGTTATTTGTTTTTGCCCAAAAATCAATTGCGTAATGGGCGTCTTCTTTTGGATTGCCGGGGATTACCTTTTTAAAACACTTACTCAGTATTTTAAAAACTCCCAACTCTTGTCTTAATCCTCTTTCCGCTCCTCTCCAGTTACTCTCAAATCCCAACCGGCTCATAATGTTTCTAAAAACATTAAATAAATCTGTTAGGTAATCTGGGTTTGACTCATTTTGAATCACATACCATTGAACAAGCGATCTGCTTTCGGTCATATCCTCGGTTAATCTCTCCTGCTCTGTTATTTCCTCATCCGACAACTGGGGAGCCTCGGTCATTACCCGATATTCCTTATGTTTAACTTTTAGCTGAGACAGATATATTGTCCGCACAGCGTCAATCAAAGCGTTGAGTTCGGGTATATAATCTCCGAACCTTGTACTTTGTTCAAGTTCACGCCGCAAATCACCCAATCCCTTTAGGATGTTTAATTTTGTTGTTTTATAAAAATCAGCCCCTTTTTTTAATTTTTGTCGCCTTTTTTCGTGTGTTTGTGATTGATTTTCTGAATCTATGTCTGGCTCCTGCGTTCTTGCCTCTAAGTCCTTTTCAAATTCATCACGGACCTGATTTGCCATACTTTGCACGCGCTCAACAATGCGTTTCTCTAAAAACTCTAACCTCTCTTTGTCGGTATTAAATTTTTCTTGTGGTGGATCTGATCTAATTGTTTCTGGCATAGTGATTTTTTACTATATTTAAAAACCTATCGGCAAAACTTTTCCAATTATATTTCTTTGCAAATTCCAGACAGGACCCTTTTATTTTTTGAATCTTTTCTGTGTCAGTTAGTGCCTTTTTGATTGCTTCTGCAATATCGTCGATCTCTCCACTTTTTGAATAAAAAGCATGGTCGCCAAAGAGTTCGTGTCCTAGTTCATTATCCATTACAATCGGGGGAATTCCAAGCGACAAGGCTTCCATGGGCGGCAAACCGAATGCTTCTCTGTCGGAGACATATATCAATGCACTTGCTCCGGCATATAGTTCGGCAAGTTCACTGTCTTTGACATAATCTCTATGAATTATAGCATCACGACCGAGCCGCTTATTCGTCTGTGCTACGAGCGGATTAATTGTCGGCTCGGGACCTGCCCTGTCACCGTAAAAGCAGTTTCTGTTGTCGCAGGCATCTGCTTTTTCTGGTGCGGGGTATTTATCCGGCCCGACAGCTACAAATTTTAATTTGGGGAATTCGTTGGCTATTTTTTCAAATGCCAGGAGCGTTTCTTTCAAATGTCTCCTTGGAAATGCTTGGCCGACAAACAACAAATAGTCACCGTCCTTGTCCTTTGCCCCTTGTCCTTTGTCTCCAAAATCAATGCCTAAATAATTGACAACTATTCTCTCGGGTCTTATGCCATACAATTTCGCCAAATTCCTTTTTGACGTTTCCGATATTGCTATGATTTTTGTAGCGAATTTCGCCGTCCACCAGCCGAATATGCCGTAAGCCAATCGATAACGAAATGGCAGTTTACCTTCATGTGTTTCGTAATACACATCTTCCGTCAGAATAACTAATGATTTCCCGAATGCAATTATCGGTAGCATATAGTTTGGCCAGAACATCATGTTCGGCCGGTCAAACCATAATCGCATTGGCAGGAGCGCGAAATAATATATTGGAAAGAGCCGGTTCTTGAAGAATGGCACCGAAACAGTTTTCTTTTCAAAGATCGGGGTTTTAAGAAAATCAAAATCAGGCACTCGGTCTTTGAAATAAAGAATAAACCGAAAATTCTTTTCAAGTTCTGGCCGGCGAGAGATCTCCTCAACAAGTTTCATTATTATTCTCCCGACTCCGAACATTGGGTTCTTCCCCTCAATTGATTCACACTCAATGCCGATTTTAATCATAGTTTTATTTTCCCCACCATGTAGTGAATTTTTGAGTTGCTTTCGGCATTTGTCGGGTAGTAGAAGTTCGAGTGGCCTACGGCTTACAATTTATTTGATAAATTGTATCTCGAACTTTCACTACCCGATTTGTACTTGAGCGCATCTCAAAAATCTACTACCTGGCCCATTTTGTTTTTATAAAAATCGACTACTCCTAGTAAAATTGCTTTTGATTGCTCAATATCATGCTTGATAGCCATTTTGCTTAATTGCTTAATTACTATTACTAAACTCCACGGCCAGACAAGTAATTTAATATACCAAGGCCCGTTCTTTAAATTAAAATACAAAGCATTTCTGAAATGATAACGGAGCAAAAGCGATGAGCCTAGTTTTTTGGTTGTAGACGATACGCGATGATGCACACTTAGGTTTTCAGCTATGGAAATATCAAATCCAGCCTTTCTGGCTTGTACCGAAAAATCCGCGTCTTCAAAATAAAGAAAGTATTTTTCGTCCAGAAGGCTAATCTTCTCAAAGATGTCTTTATGGACAGCCATTGCCCCTCCGATAGCATAAACTTGTGACTTATCCACTGACCGACATCGCAAGTCGGTCATATGGATAAGTGTGGGTTTGAGCCATTGGATTTTGCCACAATAAGCAATTTGGCTTTCTTCTGTCAGGGGTATGCCGACAACCCCATTTTTAGCACTTAAAACGGCCCTTAAACGTTCCACAAAGTCTCTTTCTACCCAAGTATCATTGTTGAGTAAGACAACCCAATCCGAGCCATTTTTAAGCGTTTGACGGATACCAACATTATTCCCCTCAGAAAACCCCAAATTTTCTCTATTTCTCACAACTTTAACCTGTGGATAATCGACTTGCGAAGTCGATATGTTGGTTTGGAGGTTGATGAAATCGCTCTCTTCCGAGGCGTTGTCTACTACGATGGTTTCAAAATCAAAATCAGTTTGGTCTATTAAAGATCGAAGCAATTCAAGAGTCTCTTTTGAATTATTGAAATTAAGAGTAACTATGCCGATCCGCATTATCTGATTCTATTCGATTTTATATTTTTCTTCAACAAAAAAGCCGGCTCTTGGCCAGCACGTTTAGTCTTATCGGGGAACTACTTTACCGGGAGTTGCTCGTAATCGTCGAGATACTTCGATTTCTTCTTTTTGACGAGCAAGCCATTTTTTCCACTGATGCATTTCGTCTTCTGTCTGTACCCACACAATTACAGAATTTGCAGAAAGATAATTCGGCAGGTCTATGTAAAAAAGATAATAAGGAAACGACGGTACGACAGTTAAAGCGGTGCCGGGCAGTGTGGACCTAATTCCAATTTCTAGGTTAGAAAAATTAACCATTACTTTATGCGTCTCCAGGGCTGGTCCAATAACAACATCATGAAATGTAACCCTAATTTCTCCATTATATTCGTAAACTCTTACCGGTCTTTCCCATGAAAACTCCGATAAGCCAAATGCCACATTCTCTATTTTATTGCTATACGCGCAAGCCGCAATTGTTAAAGAAATAAAAGCAATGATAATTGCCCCAACGCTGTTCCTCATCGTCTACTCTTCTTTCTTTTCAGACTCAAGGTGGGTAGATCTTACTACTTCAGACCTATTTAGTCAAGCGCCCGTAATGTTTTCGGTTAACAAAAAGGTGGCTATTCGCCACCATGAGGCTTATCGCCTTCGCCTTTGACTGCCGCAGAGCAGAGATTCGCCTCGCTCCAACGCTTCAAGGGTTTCTTGAATATCGCTCCCATCACTATCACAAGTGCCACTCCTTAATTCAAAGGTAGGATTTGGTCCATACCATCCATCACCGAAAAGTTTAACCCCAGTTGTTAGCCGAGCCAATTCACCGGAAAAGGTGTTCAACAATCTTCGTTGCAGCTCTGCTTCGCTGCGAACGATCCGGATTGCCTGTGCGCGGGTGATGATTGCTTTCATTTCTTCCTGCAGATCCTTTCTTTGTGGCAGAATACGGCTTTCATATTAGCAGATTCTACAAATTTGTCAATACCCCTTCCAGAATCTTCTTTTTGAATATTTCCCTTGAGAAGCTTTTGGCATGAGTCTTGATAATATCCGGGCGATAATTGGGGTAGTTCTCATTAAGCCGTCTCACGCCGTCGGCCAATGCCTCCGGTATCGGGTCGTCAAAAAATTCCCCGGTTACCCTTTCTCGGATCGTTTCAAGTGCGCCGCCTTTGCGTAGAGCAAGCGTAGGCACGCCGAATTGCATTGCCTCTATCGGCGTTAAACCAAAATCTTCTTCCTGCGGCATTACGAATGCTCTAGCGTGGCGATAGTGTGTGGCAATTTCTTCGTCGGTTGCAAAGCCCAGGAAGTGGATATTCTTTCCAGCCATTGATCGAAGCTTTTTCTTCGCCGGACCGTCCCCTATTACGATTAGCTCAAACCCTAGTTTATTGAATGCGTCTATGGTTACATCAATGTTTTTATGAGGAAATAGTCGCGAGACAATAAGATAGTATTCTTTTTCCATCGGCCGTTCGGGATTGCCCTCTGGCAATTCTGGAACCGGCGGATAAATTACTTTGGCATTTTTTTTGTAATATTTCAGTATTCTTTGTTGAACATGTTTCGATATCGCGATAAATTCATCTACCCTGTCTGCCGCTTGTCTGTCCCAAATACGCAGCAAATGCTGCGCTATGGAATTTTGAATTTTGAATTTTGAATTTTGAATATGATGTAAATCCCACAACTGGCGGGTCGGGCTGTAGCAGTAGCAGATGTGTCTTGTTTTAGGCCGCAGCACGAGACCTTTGGAGAAAAACACGGAAGAAGAAACAACAACATCAAAATCCGACAAGTCGAAAGATTCAACGGCGCTGGGCATTAAAATAGCGGCATATTTATAGTGCTTGTTTATCAAAGGAATTTTCTGGAGATAGCTGGGTCTTATTTCTGCATCCGGCAAGTGTTTGGTACTAAATTTTTTATCGTAAAAAAGAGTATATATCGGCGCGTCTGGGAAAATTTTGTGTAATTCAATAAGGACGCGTTCTGCGCCTCCGAGAGTGTTTAACCAATCGTGAACTAATGCAATTTTCATAAATAGTAGCTCACAACGCCTGTCGCAATTTTAATCACAGTCCTCGCCTTCAAAAACTCATTTCAAGATAGGGCAGGTTTTATTATCTAAAATCACAGGTAACCCTCGTCCCGATTGTTCTTATAGATAAGACCAATCGGGATCCCGACGCTAAAGCATCGGGACTTGCCTCCCAGCCCCACTTTTCAAAGAAAAGAGGGGCTGGGCGCTCGACCTATGATTTCAGATAAAACCCGCCCCACTCTCATAAGTTTTCTTGGCTCGTCAAGTGATAAAATTGCGACAGGTGTTGCTCGCTTTAGCGTTCAAACGCAATCAAAAAGAAACAAACAAGGATTTCGCGCGAGGTGACTATGAATTATTTATAGCAATTTTCAAAGAAAATGGTGATATTGACAAAGTATCCTTAATTTGCTATAATATAAAATGTGGGTGAGGGGGCACCCAAACCCCAAACCCATCAATCTGGTTAGTTTGGTTGTCACCCGTTTTAACTAAGGGGGTTAGCATGCTGAGAGTTGAGGTGGAGGCAAACTACAACGATGGTCGTCCCGAACTGTGGTTCTACCTGACCGTCGACGGCAACACCACAGGACATTACTACTCGGTGCGAGGAATGACGAAAGCGTTTCCTCGCTATCGTGAGGCAATCCTGGCGGCGTGCAGGTCGCTCTTCAGCAACTTGTCCGTCGAACACCATCCCCGATTGGAGCGAGCAATCGCTCGAGCGTCGTAGCGGGCGGGCGGGGCAACCCCGCATGGAGAAGTCCCCAATGCTTCATCCGTGTGGGGCTTTTTCATTTTTTAATAAATTTAATGACACCAGAGCGAGAACCGCTAAATTTTTATATTTTCGCCGAGCGAGCCTCCTACCCATTTCGTGCCTTTCGAGCGACATTACTACAAACACAAGATATTGAGGATATTTTGAGTAGTCATGAAAATTTAGTCGGAAAAATTAGATTCTATAAATTTATTATATGATAAATTTATAGAATCTAATGCACACGGTGTATTAAATTTTCATAATCAAAATGACGAAATATCGGAGTGTTTGTTAATGAGCGAGATGGCAAAGAAATGGGAAGGGGTGAGCGAAGAGTAGAAAATATAATTAAAATTTAACGGTTTGAGCAACTACCTCTTTGCCATCACATTCCTCTTATAACTATCGAGGTTTGATAAAACTATTCCAGTGCCGTGAGCGACGCAGAATAACGGATCATCTGCAACTCTTGCCGGTACCCCGGTCACCCTTGTTATTAGTGTGGCTATATTTTTTAACATTGCCCCTCCGCCCGATATCATAATCCCCTTATCCATTATATCTGAACACAGTTCAGGAGGCGTAACTTCAAGAACACTCTTTATTATCTGGACTATCTCTCCCAAATGTTCGTCTAACGCTTCTGTTATTTCGTTTGAAGTTATTTCAATGGTTTTAGGATAACCGGTGGTCAAATCTCTTCCTTTAATATTTATTCTTTCTTCTTGTACTTGTGTGACTGCGCTGCCGATGCTTATCTTTATCAACTCCGCCGTTCTTTCTCCTATAGCAAGACCGTGGCTCTTTTTTATATATTCTACTATTGCCTGGTCCAGTTTGTTCCCCCCTATTCTTACCGATGACCAGCTCACTATTCCACCGAGGGAAATAACAGCCAATTCAGTTGTCCCGCCACCGATGTTCAATATCATATTGCCTGCGGGATTGTTGATTGGGATTTTGGCGCCGATAGCGGCAAGGACCGGTTCCTTGACTAGATATACTGCTTTTGCGCCGGCATTTAAGGCCGCCTCTATTACTGCTCTTTTTTCGGTTGAAGTAATGCCGGCCGGTACGGAAATAAGAACCTCCGGCTTAACAAAACTTAAAAATCCGCCGGCTTTATTGATGAAATACTTAAGCATTGCCTCGGTAATCCTGTAGTCAGCTATTGCCCCGTCAACGAGCGGTTTGGAAACGATGATGCTATCTGGAGTTCGACCTATCATTTCTTTGGCCAGATTGCCCACTGAAATTATCTTGTTATCTAAAACGGAAATAGCCACCACAGACGGCTCATTTATAATTATCCCTTTTTTGGGTATGAAAACTACTGTATTCGTAGTTCCCAGGTCAATTCCGATCTTTGCCATAAAACCAGTGTCTAGCGATTAATTTTTTACTAGTGGCTATATTCTGCGAATGTCTGCTCCTATTTTTTTCATCCGCTCCTCTATTTTTTCGTATCCCCTGTCTATCTGGTAAACGTTATTGATTGTTGATCTTCCTTTTGCGCAAAGCGCCGCGATCAAGTAAGCCATCCCAGCTCTTATGTCGGGACTTTCCACCTCTCGTCCTCTCAATTTTGCCGGCCCTTTTATTTCTATCCGGTGAGGATCATATGTGTGGATGTTGGCTCCCATTCTTTTTAATTCTTCTGTCCAGAGCAAGCGTCCTTCGTAGATGGTTTCATGAACCAAACCTTGCCCCTTTGATTGTGTTAATAACACACAGAATGGCGCCTGTAAATCTGTCGGGAAGCCGGGATACTCATGTGTTTTGATATTAACGGAGGTTAATTTAGAAGATTTTACTTCAACACGGTCTCTTTTTTTAGTAAAATTAACCCCCGCCAGCCTTAATACACTAAGCAAGGCGTCTAAGTGTTCCGGTTCGCAGTTTTTTATAACGACATTGCTGTTCAGGGTGGCGGCAAGAATAATAAAACTTCCCGCTTCGACTCTGTCGGGGATGGTTTTGTGGGTACCGCCTTTTAACTTATCGACTCCTTCGATAACGATATGCGGAGTGCCGGCTCCGGTTATTTTTGCACCGCAACTGTTTAAAAAATCAGCCAGACTTTTAACTTCCGGCTCACAGGCGCAATTTTTTAACACCGTTCTTCCTTTGGCAAGGACGGCGGCCATTATCAAGCTCTCCGTGCCGGTGACGGTGATGTTGTTGAAAATAAATTCCGCGCCTTTCAGGCGGGGAGCAACTATTTCGTGCAGTCTGCCCCTATTATGGGTCTTTGCTCCCATGCTTTTGTAACCTTCTAAAAACTGGTCTATTGGTCTTTCGCCTATGACGCATCCGCCAGGATGAGGGAATTTTACTTTGCCGAAGCGTACCAAAAGCGGAGCCGTTAGTAGTATGGATGCCCGTATTCTTTTCGCTATCTCGGGATCTATCGAGTAGGACGCGAGGCTGTCTGCTTTTATTTTGTATTCGCCGTATTTTATCCGTTTCACCTTGCATCCGAGTTTTTCTAACAATTCCAACAGTCTTTTTGTGTCTTCAATTTCAGGGACATTGCTGACCATTATCGGCTGTGAAGTAAGCAGAGATGCGGCGAAGATGACAAGAGCGTCGTTCTTTGCGCCTTTTACTTCAATGTTTCCTTTTAATTTTTTCCCGCCATTGATAATAAATTTTTGCATCACAGAAGAGGTTTTCATTGGTCGTGAAAATTATATAACTTCAGGTTAGACTGTGCAACCAAAAAGTCAATTTTTGGGGTTGAATTAATAATGCCCCCGGGTTATAATCTAAATGATGACCAAGCAAACAAAGAGAGTCCTTTTTTACTCCGCAGTAGCGGTTTTTTTGATTTTAAGCTACGTCATAATTCTGTATGCGATGGGGTACAAATACAGCTTTTCGGACAACAGATTTTTTAAAACCGGCGCGGTGTATCTCAAGGTTAATACCGACGCCGACGTTTATTTAAATGATAAATTTCTCGGCAACACTTCCTTTTTCGGTAATTCATACAGAATCGAAGGATTATTGCCGGGCAGTTACAGTATAAGGGTTCAAAAGAATGACTATTCAACATGGCAAAAATCGGCAAATATAGATGAAGGATTTGTGAACGAGTTCTCTAAAATACTGCTTCTTTCGGAAGACGAGAAAGGATTGGAAGAATTGGACAAGGAAATCGCTTTGATATTTACCACTCCGATTCCTACACCAAAACCAAGCCCGACGCCGTCCGTTGACCCGTTCGCAATAAAGAAGGGCGTATTGACAACCACAAACGAAAAACCGGAAAAGATTGCGGAGAACGTGAAAGGCTTCGCGCTTTCCAAAGACAAAAACAAGCTTACCTGGTGGACAACAAATGAGCTTTGGGTAATGTGGCTCAGCGATACTAATTATCAGCCGTATCACAAAAAGGGCGACAAGGAGCTCATCACCCGATTATCTACACAAATAAAAAAGGCGGCCTGGTTCAGAGACGATGAGCACTTGATAGTTGATTCAAATCCTTCAACAAACTCGAAGCAAAATGGTTATAAGGTGCTGGAAATAGATACGAGAGGCGGGATAAATATTATAGAGATCTAGCGAGTGAGGGTGTAGATGAAAATTATGCCATTTTTTTCATAATGCTTAAGGGAGAAGGAGAAAGACGAGGTGATTTTTCTTTCGACGGTGATTATTTCGACGACTTGAAGTCGTACTACCCCGACCTGACCCGGGACACGATGGGGGCAGTCATTTTCTTTGAAGTCCTACAAGTCAACGGCGTTCCCGTTGTCCAATTCAACGAACATGCTCAAGGGGAGCAGACCGCCTAAATAATGAAGTCGCAACTTAGCGACTTTTTAAATTATAAGAATAAAACCGGCTAAATGCCGGATTATGCCATAAGTTGGCGATATCTCAAGGAGTTGATATATTTTTCTTCTTTTGCCCCAAGCTTCATCCACGGACCCATAATAACATCCATTCCTGCTGGATAAGTGATTCCCATCCAGCCCTGTCGCCAGACCTCGTGCGGGTGTTTGCAATCAGGGCGGGTGCATGTCTCAACACCGCTTTGGACAACGAATTCGCTGTCCTCATCGTATTGGCCGGTGGATCTTATGAAATCTTCTCGGATTGGACCATACCAATGAAGTCCGATAGAGCAAAGGAACTTACCCAGCGCTCTTGGTAGTTTCATCATTGCCTCCTTTCAGCAACATCTATAAGTTACATTAAAAATTGGATTTTGTCAATAACGCGTAACAAAGCCGACTAGCGGGTTCTGCGGAATGCTTCTTTGGCATAGAATTTTACATTTTTTAAAACATCGTATTGAGGGTCGTCTAGTTCTGACTCCGTGAACCATCTTATACCGTCATGCTCATCTTCTTTGTGTTTTACCTCCGAACTTTTGGCTTTAGCAAAATAGATCATGCCTATGTGATGATGGGTGTCGCTTGTCTTGTGCATGTCCATAAAAGCTGGCGGATAAAGAGGTCTGGTTATGTCGTCTAACTGCTCAGGCTTTTGGCTTAGTAATTCTATTTCTAGTCCGCACTCTTCTTTTACTTCGCGGAATAGAGCTTCTTCGGGATTTTCATCTAATTCAATATGTCCGCCTATCGGCAGCCATTTCTTAAGTTTCTTGTGTAGAACCATTAAGACTTTGTCCTCAAAAACAATATAGACCACAATGACAAAGTCAATTTTCTCGTGAATATGAGCCATTTCAAAATAATCCCATTTCCCCACCCAAAAATCAAACGGCTCACCCGGGTGAGCCGTTCAGAAAATAAAAATATCCGACCAAACTACCGTTTTGCCCAGCGTGGAGCTTTCCTCGCTTTTTTGAGGCCGTATTTGCGTCGTTCTTTGGCGCGGGGGTCGCGAGTAAGGTAGCCGGACTTTTTGAGCTTCTTGCGGAAGTTACTGTCGAAGTCAACAAGGGTGCGGGCGATTCCGTGCTTGATGGCGCCAGCCTGGCCCGACTTGCCTCCGCCACGGACGACTACCGTCACCTTGAATCGGTTCATCGACTTTAATTTTTTAAGAGGCGATTCTACAATTTCCCACAAATTAGCATCGGAGAAGTATTCCCGATAGTCTTTGCCGTTGACTGTAACCAAAGCTTTTTCTTCGCTTGCAGAATCAGTTGCTTTTTTAGTATACAAACGCACTCGAGCAACAGACTCTTTTCTCCCCCCTCTCGCTTCAAAATACTTTTCTCCTGTGGCGAGTTTTGTCGAGCCATTATTATTTTTCGACGCTTCTTCCGGGGGCATCCCGTTAGAGGTCCGACCTGCCTCTGAGGCATGGTCGGCAGACGATCCCTTGAAGAGGGGCGTCTTACCTCTAACGGGATCGACTTTAACTTCAACTTCTTTCTTTGGAGCCGCTTTCTTAATTGTCTTTTTTGTTGTGACCTTTTTGGTTACCATTGGTTTAGTTTATAATCTTAAGATTGCGTATGATCTTGTTCCTTGTTTTATTGTCCGGCAACATTCTATATACGCTATACTTCAGGACTTCGGCTGGATCTTTTTCCCATCTTTGCTCTAAGGTTCTCGATGTGATCCCGCTGTGATAACCGGAGTACTTGTAATATATCTTACCCTTGAGCTTGTTGCCGGTAAATTTAACCTTGCTGATATTCTTAACATTTACTTCAATTTGGGGCAAAACGTTCGGCTGATAGGCGGGCAGATGCTTCCCACGTAAAAGTACGGCGATTTTACTCGCTAATCTACCTAATGACTGATTTGTAGCATCAACAGTTATCTTCTCCATATTATTATGCTGTGAATTCGATTAGTGACATCTGTGCGGCGTCACTTTTTCTCTGGCCCAGCCGGATGATTCGTGTATAGCCGCCCTTTCTTTCGCTGAATCGCGGCGCTATCTCATCTATTAATTTTTTCACGATCTTCGGATGAAAAGTCTTCGACAATTCTCTTCGGGCAGCTAGGTCTTGTTTTTTAGCCGTGGTGACGAGCTTATCAGCGAACGAAGACAATGACTTCGCTTTAGCCAGCGTGGTCTTGATTTTTCCATGGTCAATAAGAGCTGTCGCCAGCGATTTGTATAATGCTTCTCTTAAGCGCTTTTTTGTACCAAATTTTCTCTTAGTTCCACGCCTCATCCCATTAGAAGTAATGCAAAGCATCCACTACCACTGTGCGATGCCACACATTACCGATTGTTATTTTATAAGTGTTCATTTTATTTGACCCGTTTGGGATACTTCTAACGGGATTATTTCGCTTTCTTGGTCTTGGCTGCTTTCTTCTTTGGTTTTTCTTCTTTCTTTTCGGGGATTTCAACTGAACCGGTGGTCTCGAAATGTTTCACCAATATTTCCGATGCTCGTTTTAACGCTTCTTCCGGTTCGATAGAACCGTCGGTTTCAATATCCATAGTTATCTTGTTGAAATCAATTCGCTGGCCAACACGGACATTCTCTACGGTAAAATTGACCATCCTAACGGGTGAGAAGATGGCGTCTATTGCTATCATGCCTATAGCAAGTTTGTCTTTCTGTCTTTGCTCGACAGGGACATAACCGATACCCCTTTCTATGTCCAGTTCCACTTCAAAGTCGGCCTTCTTATCAGTCAAAGTGGCAATGTGCTGGTCTGGGTTTATAACCTCCACGTCTGAAGTGGTCTTAATATCGGCGGCAGTTACTTCTTTGTCGCCCTTAACGTGCAAAGATATCTTTACCGGTCCGTCGGAGAAAAGCTTGAATCGAATCCTTTTTACATTAAGGATTATCTGGATAACATCCTCCAGAACACCAGGAACGGTGGTGAATTCATGGTCAACACCCTTTATTTTTATGGATGTGACAGCCACGCCCTCCAGAGAAGACAGAAGTACTCGTCTCAAAGGGTTGGCGATAGTTGCGCCGTAACCGGGCATAAGGGGCGATATCTCAAAAGTGGCCCGGCCGCCCTCTTTCTTTAATATTTTTATTTGTTCTGGTAACTGTACCATATAATATATTACGAATTACGCATTGCGTATTACGAATTTAAATTAATCCGTAATCCGTAATCCGTAATTTAATAATTTTATCTACTATAAAACTCAATGATGGCCTGCAGATCGTTTGGGTTAAGTCCGCTTTCTTCCAGCGTCGGATGGCCTTTGACTTTGCCTGTCATCTGGATTTTGTCTATCTCCACCCATGCAGGCGCTTCGTATTTGGTAAGCCATTGTGGGGCCAAGGTATTGAAGAAAGTTGACTTCTTGCTTCCTTCTTTTATTTTTATCTCATCACCCATCTTCACTTCATATGACGGAATACTCACCTTTTTGTCGTTCACCAGTATGTGGCCATGATTTACTAATTGTCTTGCCTGATCGCGTGACTGGGCGATACCCAGTCGATAAACAACGTTATCCAGCCGATGCTCAAGTTTGTTCATTATCGCTTCGGAGAGGTCTTTCTTGGAAGTAAGAGCGGCTTTGACGTAGTTCTTAAACTGTTTCTCCAACATTCGGTAAGTGTTCCTTACTTTCTGCTTCGAGTTAAGTTGCTGGCCGTATTCAGACATTTTCTTTGGTCTCCTGCTTTTCTTATTGCCATGAATGCCTGGCGGATAAGGCTTCTTAATTATTGCCGATTTGGGTGACAACGAACGCTCTCCCTTGAGGTAGAGTCTTTCGCCTAAGCGCCGTTCTATTTTTTCTTTTGGTCCAATATATCTTGCCATATATTATAACTTGCTGGCCGCTCTCCGCGATTGCCTGTGGCAATTTTGCGGAGTACGCTCTTGACCGACTTCTTCGTTAAATCCTCCGTTTGTTCCTTCACCATACTTCAGTATGGCTCGTCGCAATGCTCGGATTTGCCTTGAATTCGGTCAAGCCAGCGGCGTTCTAAATAATTTGATATTTATCTTTCATTTCTTGTTCTTATATGCGTCTCGGTTTGGGGCTTTTAACGCCATTGTGGGCTATGGGGGTCTTGTCCATTAGCGCGGTGATGTTCAATCCGCTTGCCGCCAATCCTCTGATGGCCGACTCACGACCGGGGCCGATACCTCTCACCAATATTTTTAAATTTAGCAGATTGTATTTTTTTGCTTTCTCAACCACGTTCTTGGCAACCAAATTCGCGGCATAAGGGGTCGATTTCTTGCTTCCTTTGAAACCCAATGCTCCAGACGATGACCAGGCAAGTACTTCGCCTTTTGTATCGGCTATCGATATCATTGTATTGTTATAAGAAACGACAATATGGGCCACGCCGTTAATAACCTGTTTTTTGGAACCTTTTTTTGAAACCTCAACCGGAGCCTGTGTGGCTCCTTCTTTAATTTCTCCTTCTTTTGTTATGACCTTCTTCTTGCCCATTATTTAAAGTTTATGTCTTTTCTGATGCTGATTTTCTGCCAGAACCCATTGTCTTTCGCACGTTGCCTCTCGTGGTTCTGGAGTTGGTTTTTGTTCTACCGCGAATCGGAAGGCGTCTTGTGTGCCTTGAGCCTCGCCAAGTACCAACCTCTTTCATGTGTTTTATATTCTGGCCGATCTCTTTCTTGAGGTCTCCTTCAATTTTGTAAGTTTTCTCTATTATTTTCTGAATCCTGTTCAATTCCTCAACAGACAGGTCTTTTGCGATCCTTCTTCCATCTATGCCGGCAGTTTTTAGTATCACTTTACTCAAAGACAAACCTATGCCGTATATGTACGGCAGCGAATACAGTATCTGTTTATTATCGGGAATCACAAAACCGCTTATTCGTGGCATATTGATTAACCTTGTCGCTGTTTATGTTTGGGGTTTTTGCACAAACAATAGAGGCGACCTTTTCGCCTTACTAACTTACAGTTTGTACACATTTTTTTTACGGAAGCTCGCACTTTCATCCCGCACATAACAGCCATCGGTTGCTTTAACGTTGTACAATAATGATTTGTCTACGCATCAAGCTTTCAAAGTGGTCTGTTTTGTTAATTTATCTTAGCCCCGCAACACATACTGCATATGGCTGTTATGTGCGGGATTCATATTAAAATCGCCTAACTATTCTGCCTTTGTTGCCGTCGGGGCTTAATTCAACAGCTACCCTATCGCCGATCATAACTTTAATGTAATGCAGACGCATCTTTCCAGAAAGATATGCCAACACTTCTTTGCCGTCATTCAATACAACCCTGAAAGTGGTATTGGGCAATGCTTCCGTCACCTGACCCTCGACTTTTTGTTTATCTATGTTGCTCAAAATAATCGCCTCTCTCATGTAACTGGTTTTTCGGTGAACTTCAAACAAGCTTTCGTTCAGCCTCGCTACCAATTATAGCTATGTTATGTTAGCAAATACTTAGCTTAAAGTCAATGCCAAATTAATGACTTCTTAGAATGTCAGGGAAATATCAATGTCTGACTTATTTTTGGGAACCTTTTTTACCCAAAACGGCGAGAGAATAACCTTGGCCGAGTCGACGTCTTTTATAGAGCCGAGATAATCCTTAATCTGGGCTTCGTTTTTGCCCATCAAGTTAGTCGTAATGCTCTCCCGGTCTATTTTGGCATAACCTTGACCGCCTATGATAACCACCACCTCAAGCGTATTGCTAGCCGTATTTATAGCCTCATTTTTATAGGAAAGCTCCAGCTTTTCTGGCACAAGCATCAAACCGCTGGTTTTGTCGATATGATTTGATATCAGCGATAACAGATCTTCTTTATTAAAACCGATGGTTGTTATTGAACCGTTTACTGTCATTGTAAATTTGTCTGCGGCATCATCTATTTCGGCTGTGGATTCTATAGAATCAATTTTAGGCTGGATGCCGGTAATCAGTTCCAAGCCCGCCGACTGCGCATTCAGAGCTTCGCTTACGTCGTTATTAATTTTTTTGGTGAGCTGATCTTTGGCGTTGTTGTAATCAAATTCAGAAACAACTTTTGCTTTGCCGAGTATTCCCCCGTGCATGGAATCAGAAGATCTGCCGTATATCTTCTCATACCTTGCGGTATCGCCTTTTTCCCGCCAGGACATAATGCCGAAATTACTGGCAGAAATGTTGTAATTCTGTCCAGCTTTATCCGCGATGACTTCTACGTTGATCTTGCCGGGCGAGACTGCGCCATTCTCAACTTTCATACCCGGAACAATGACTGACTGCAATGTTCTGAAGATTAATCCCGACTCTTTTCCATTTTGAATATATTCAAAACGAGTAGTGGCTACAAGCGGCTGGGGAGAAGTACCGTATTCATTATATATAGTTATGACCCCCCGGGATTTTTGTACGGCATCTTTTTCTGCTGTGGTACTAAAATTATCAGATGCAGATTTGCTGATTGTAAAAAGCTGTCCAGGAATGCGGTTGAACGAATTATCTACCGAAGAAAAATTCGGCGACATGATTACTTTCAATTGGGTACTGAGCTCTTGCGCCCTTGGCTTTATCTCTATCCTGGCGCTGCCAGTAGTCAGATAAACAACAATAGCAAGAATAACAATGGAGGCCAGGGTTAATATGCCAACACCTTTTTTTAAAAAACTTCTGTAACCAAAGGCGAATCCAAGACCTTTTTTCGGTACTCGCGGCTTTGCTATGTCGGCCCAAATATTATCCGCTGATTCCTGTCCCCACACGCTTTGAATATCATCATCTTCGGTGCGGGTTTCTACTTTTACGGTTCTTTTGTCTTTTTGAACCACCCTTAAATTCTTACCGGCGGCAGGCCTGACCACGTCGCTCATACCGCGGGTTTTGGCGGAAGCTACAACTGCTTCTCCTATTTCTTCTTCCTCCTCCTCGTAAATCGGATCGCCTGATTCATCTACCTCCGTCCCATAGGGCGGAAATTCATTTTTTGCTTCTTCACTTTCCTCATCTTCTTCGCCATCCTTCTCTGTCGGTATTTCTTCTATTACTTCTGCCTCCTCCGAACTCTCGAGCTCTTTTTCTTCGTGCAGATCGTCGTCAATATCGTCGGCTTCTGCGATAATGGGAATGGCAACTGCCTCGGATTTTAAGGGAATTTGGGAATTAATCAATCTTGGCTTCACTGATTCTGTTTTGGTGGACAGAACGTCAAAACCGTATTTCTTTGCCAGTTCGTTCGTTTCGGGATCTGAACACAAAAAGGCAACGGATTTGTCGCCTTTCTTAATCTCTGTTTCCAGAGCTAAAAACTGATCTTCTAATCGGAATGCTTTGGCTTTTTTGGGCAGTACAAATACCACCTCGGAGGCATCGGTATCTTTGACTATATCTAAAAGTTCCTCAAACTTATCGTCCTTTAAAACATTGATAATTTTCGTCGCTCCCATTTACTTTTATTGTATCACAGCTGATTTTGTAAAATATCAACAATCCCCTCCTTATTTTTAGCGGCCATTAATCGGACTCGCAATTCTTTGGCTCCTTCAAAATCAGATATGTAGATCTTAAAAAACTTTTTCATTGTTTCGAAATTCTTTCCGCCTCCGTCAGAATGGGCGGATGGCGGACTTCCCCAAAGTTCGGTAAATAATTCCATATGTTTTTTTAGTAATGCGATCTTCTCTGCCGGTGTTTTGGCGTTAGCGTCTGTTGAGGGGTCGAAGAACCACGGATTTGAAAATATCCCCCGGCCGACCATAATGCCGTCTAATTTCCATTCAGCGGCTTTATTCAACCCTTCTTGGTAAGTCATAACATCGCCGTTGCCGATTATGGGAATCCCCGCTTTACGGCACAGTACCGCCGCTTTGCCTATTTCGTCCCAATGGGCCGGGACTTTGGACATTTCCTTTTGTGTCCGGCCATGAATAATTATCGCGGCCGGTTCAGCCTCTATCAGATGTGAGATCCACTCCTCGGTTATTATCTTGTTGTAGCCGATCCTTGTTTTAACCGAAACGGGTATCCGCCGGCCGGCGGACGCCGCTCCCTCTTTTGTCGCCTGGATTATTTCTTTGGCCAGTTCGGGGTTTTTTATAAGTCCCGCCCCGCTGTCGTGTTTGACTATTTTTCCGGCTGGGCAACCCATATTTATATCAATGCCGTCAAAGCCAAGTCCTACTGCCAATTGCGCGCATTTGTAAAAATTTCTAGGATTTGCGCCAAAGAATTGGGCTACGATGGGCCGTTCGTTCTCGCCGAATTTTAAGTATGGCAATAATTTAGGCCTACCTTTTTCTGAACACAGACCGTCTGCTGATACAAATTCAGTGAACAAGACATCCGGTTTTCCGCACGACACGACGATTTGCCGGAATGCCATATCTGTCACATCCGCCATCGGCGCCAAAACAAAAAACGGTTTCTTCTTGCCCTGAGCTTGTGGATTCGACTGACTCACCACCCTGAGGCTTTGTCGAATGGGTCGAAGGGTTAATTTTTTCCAGAAGTTTTTTGACATTTTAATGTTTAAACAAAAGTCGCCTATGTGGCGACATCTTACGGGTCATCCGTATCGTTAATTGTAGGTTGTTTTTTAAGATTCGAATTCGATTTTTTACCTTCAAGCGCATCGGCAATTCGTCTAAGCTCGGGCAATAATTCATTTTCAAGAACATAAACAAATGCATAAATAAAAATGATCAAAGTAACGGCTAAAACGACACTCCCAAAAAATGCTCCCATACTTACATCTCCAGTCTCAAAAAACAACTTACGATATAATAATTTATTATATTAATCAGGGTTCGTCAAGTACCATTCTGATTCTCCTTACTCCAGCGGAAACGGCCTCTCCTTTAGTTATTTTGACGTGGCCTACTTCAGCGGAATGAGAGACATGAGGACCTCCGCAAAGCTCTCGGCTGAAAGCCGACCCTGAGCCTGTCGAAGGGCCTATTGTGTAAACAGTAACACGGTTGGGATATTTTAATTTGAAAAACGCCATTGCGCCTGATTTGATAGCATCCTCATAAGACATTTCCTCTATGATCACTTTATAATCTTTCTGAACCGCTTCGTTTACCATATCTTCAACCTGTTTTATTTCTTCAGGGGTCATCTTGCGCGGAAAAGTGAAATCAAATCTTAGACGCTCCGGAGTTATATCGGAGCCCTGCTGTTTGACCTCTTCACCAAATATTTTTCTCAACGACGCATGAAGCAAGTGAGTGGCGGTGTGAAGGCGTGTTACTTTTTTTAGTTCTTCTTTATTGCCTGCCTTCAATTCCCCGGTATCAAGTAACAATCCGTGTCCGCCGAATTTCTTCTCCGCCCCGGCTCTAGATTTATCCTGATGTTTTTTGAATTCAGTATCGAATGCTTCACGAGTTAGATTTTTTGCTTTGTCTTTAGCTACATCTTTAATAACTTCAAACGGCAAACCATAGCTCTCATATAATTTAAATGCTTCAGGGGCCCTAATTTCATTTAAGCGTCTTAGTTCATTGATTCCGTTGCGGAGTGTTTTATTGAATTTTTCCTGTTCTTGAGAGTAAGCATCCAAAATATCATTTCGCTTGACTCTTAGTTCCGGATATTGAGCTTCGTATGTATTGATTATGATATCAATAACATCCTTCGATATATTAAATGCCAAAATTCTGCGTATTAAACGCCTTAATACGTATCCCTGTTCTTTATTTGACGGCAAAACACTCTCTGACAACAGAAAGACGGCGGATCTTAAGTGGTCGGCGATAATTCTTTTTGCGCCCAAATCAAGATGATCGGGCAAGGAACTTATTATCGGCTCAAACAAATCGGTTTCATAAACGTTGTTTTTATTTTGAACAACCATCGCCAGACGCTCTAGGCCCATCCCGGTATCGATCCCTGCGGTTTTTAGATTTTCCAACTTTTTACTGCTTGCACCGCTTAGTAATTCTTCTCTGGATCCCGGATAATAAAATTCGTTAAAAACGATATTCCAAACCTCCACACCTTTTACATAAATTTCAGTTGTTGGTCCGCAAGGGCCTTCATTACCTGTCGGTCCCCAAAAGTTATCCTGAATACTCGCTCTCTTAATTGTCAACTTAGGATCAACGGCCTTCCAAAGAATTTCCGATTCTTCATCGGCTGGCACGCCGGCTGATGGCAGGCCTTCAAAAACAGTAACGTAATCAATCTTTAAGCCCAGTTTCTTTGTTATAAAATCATGGGCCCAGGCGATAGCCGCTTCTTTCCAATATCCGCCAAAAGAAAAATTACCAAGCATTTCAAAGAAGGTAAGATGTGATTCGTCTCCGACCTCATCTATATCAGACATGCGCATGGATTTCTGAATTGACACGGTATTGAGTGAGCCGAAGTCCTTCATCGCGTCGGCCTGACCGGTGTAATACGGCTTGAATTGCTGCATTCCGGCGGTTGTGAAAAGCACCGACGGGTCGGTCGGCAATAAAGACGAAGACGGCACTATCTTGTGTCCCCTCTCTTTGAAAAACCCCAGGAACTTTTGACGCGTCTCTTTATGAGTCATCAATTTAAAAATAACAAATTAAAAGCTTATTTACAACGAAAAATATTTAGGTATATTCTAATAAGTAATTTAAAAACAAGGCGTAACTGTGGCAGTAATACGTGTGGGCGGACATCTAGGAGCTGGAAAGTCAACTTTAAGTAAAAGACTGGCAAAACATTACGATTATGCATATTTCTATGCTGGCGGAATTTTCAGAGAAATGGCTCAAGGATCGGGCCTTACCATAGAGGAGTTTTATGAACAACTTTCAGCCAACCCTGAACTTGAAAAAAGCATTGATGCACGACAAGAACAGTTGATGGTGGATAGAGATAATCTGATAGTTGAAGGTCGCATCGCCGCATTTTTAAGGTGTTCTTTCGCAAAAGTAAATATTTTTATCAAAGCAAGTGAAGATGAATCAATCCGGCGCTTAATGAAACGTCCGGAAACTCAAGGTAGGTCTTTTAGAGAGGTAGAAAAACTTTTAAGAAAAAGGGTTCAATTAGAGAGGGAGCGTTATCTGGCTCTTTACGGAATTACTGATCACTTGGACGAGAGAAAATATGATATAGTCATAGACGCTACACAATTAAACCCCGACGAACTCTTCCGCGAAGCAATAAGACAAATCGATGGATATCTTAAAAAACCTGAATAAGGTTTTTTATGTTTTCTAACTACTTGCCCACTCCTTAAGTTCTTCGTATGTCGCTTCGCCGCAAATGGTTTTCTGGGTTTCGGTGTTCACGAAGAACGGCACACCCATACAAATACCTCGAGCTTCATCGGCCCACTTTTTCTCGTTTGCCTCATCGTGCCACACTTCCATTCGCTGGACCTTAATACCAAACTCGTTTTCGAGTTTATCTATCAGCGGTTCCATTTTTTTGCAATGGCCGCATTCTTTACCGTAGAATTCTATAAGCATATGTTATAAAATTTGATTATTGGTTTTTAATTTCTTGGGAGCCTAGAGAGAATTGAACTCTCGTCCGCAGTTCCACAAACTGCTGTGTTAACCACTACACCATAGGCTCCATGATAGGACTCTCTATTTTACACCAAAACTCACTCTTCGTATACCCTCTCGTTCTCGGATATCATCGCATCAAGGTTATTCAACAACTCTTCGAACTCCCCATCCTCTGCGAAATTAGGATTTGATCTTATCTTATTCCTAACTAGTTCTATCGCCTCTTTGTGCTCTTTCTTGCCCCTTCTTCTGAATGCGTCGTACTTATCCAACAGGATTATTAACTTCTCGGCTCGGTCAAAAAATACATTGTCTCCAAAATACTTAGTAAATCTGCCGTCCTTGCCCACTATTTCTTCGGGATTAACACCCTCCAGCATATGATGGGTTGCCGCCGCGGCAACCGCTTCCGGCGGCAACCCATCCCCGCTGATAATTTCAAGCGTCCAACGCGGATGGAAATTATAGAATTCTCTCATGGTCATATTCCTGCTGATTTTTATTTCCTCAAGGATGCTTAACCTGTCAGTTGCGTCTTCGGAAAAGTTGTCGTTGATAAGCTCTTCAAGAGTGATCTTATTCGGCTCTACGAGGTTTTCCACGCCATAAATATCCAAGACCAGCTTTTCCTGTTCCGGTGTGGCGTTTCGAGGACCGGTTTTTCCGATATCTGTAAACATGGTGCCGATCAAAACGGTTCTCTGTTCTGCGTCGGTAAATCTTCTTTCCGATAAGTTCTGTTCATAATACCGGAATAGCGCGCGAGCTACATGAACAGATCTTTCTTCGTCTTTGAATGTTTCCGTTCTTTCGTTTAGAAGAAAGAGCTTTCTCAAAATATTCGGATTCATTTTCTCCACATCAAGACCGAGCTCTTCAAAAAGCTCTCTCATATGATCGCGTGTTGTTTCTGTTTCTTTTAGCATCTTTGTTATTGTAATTCTTTCTCGTGAACCCATTTTGAAAAAAATTCCTGATTGCCCTGTTCTCGTCTTCCAAATTAACGCGAAAACTTTCACAGATAAATATAGCAAGGAATTATGCAAAGAAAAAGGCCCGAAAAAGATTTCGGGCTGGTACTAACGAATAACTATTGCAGTTCGGATAAGTCCCAAACCGGACTTACTGCCGTCGGGATGTCGGAAAGACTTTCAATGATTGGCGGTAGTTCCGAAGGAACAAATCCCCAATGTTTCATGAAAGCCTCCGCGCGTTCGTAGTCGCCTGCAATCTGAAGATTTAGGAACTCTGTACTTAATTTCGACATTGCATCAATGCAACGCATTGGATCAATCTCGTATTGCTTTGTTGCGCTGTTATAACGCAATGCATCTGCCGCCCTCAACCAGTTGTATTCGATGAGACTGCCTCGAGCGTGCGCTTCGGTAAATCCATGTCGCCATCCTTGGAAATACGCGACGACTTCTGTCGCTATAATCCCCCTGAGAGTTTCGTCGTCGAGGAGATTACGACTGCGGAAGTAATTAAGAAGTCGAGCTCCAAGCATATCTGCCTTTGCTTCTTCGATAGATGAGTAAAGATCTTTCAGGGCAACCTCGAAAGGCATCTCTTTTCCATTGACCTGAATCTTGCTTGGACCAAGACCATGAGCAAGTTCGTGTCCAAGAACAAACAGCAGTTTATTCCCAAACGTACACAGATCCAAAAGATCGCCAGCAAGAAGCCGTTCAGCGATTGGAAGAGCAAGTGTGGAGAACTTCGCTTCCATCATTGTCCGAGAGAACACTTTTTTTGATCCCTTGAGATCATGTACTCTCCGATCATTCGGAAGATTATACGCAACAAACATGTATCCAAATCCGCATTCACCTCCGCGTGCCACATCGGCGACCACTTCCAAGGGAATTGCGGCTCCCTTCGGACGAAAGTCAAATTCTTGACTCAACATAACGTCGAAGTCGGGAACAACTGGAGTGAATCGAGCAAGAGCGGCAGTAGCGTCTTTGTCGGGTAGTGCTACGAATGCTTCAAAGGAGGCTTTCAATCCGAGTAGTTCATCGAAGTAAGTTTCGTAGGGTCCGATGGTAACCTCAAAAGGACTTCCGTCGGTATCTACCCAAGCCATATCGCTTTCAAAGTAGTCATTCGACAAAAAGGCGTTTGCGCGAAGTTGCAAGAATGACCGCAATGGACTATCAGGAAGCAAGGTAGCTGCTTGTCGCAAGAGGTTAGCTGCTTCGCTTAATTGATCGGCGTATTCCTCTGAATATGGTCTTGCGACTAATCCGTCGCTTTGACGACGAACCACTGTGAAGTTACTTTCGAATCGTGCACAATCTTCAGGGTGCGCATTCAACCACGCATCCCACTCACTCCTTGTCAGATCAGCAGGATAGAAAGAACCGAACTTTGGCTTTTTTCCAACTCCTAAAATGAAGGGGTGATTGTGATCATAAGCATCCCACGGAGATCCGTGAATAAGAAAGTAGCGCAACAGGTCTTTTCCTTCAGCATCGCTTCGCTCCCGAAGCTCGCGGTAGATTCTCTTGTTGTCGGCGCATCTTTGTTCCAAATAGATATCTGTCATTATGCGCGAGGCATTGACGCAGTGAGCCAGTGCTTGTCTCTGATCCATACCAAGGGAGGACAGGTCGGGCTTTACGCCAAAAAAACGCACCCTTGCAAGGCGATCCTGAATAGTCATTACTCGTTCCTCCTGTCAAAGATCGGTAATCAAGCCTTACTTATTATAATGTATTTTTCAGAAAAAGCAATGATTTTTAACTCAAAACAAAAACGGAGCCCCTCGTCTCTTCCTTTTTGTCGGGCTGCTGGCGCTTGGAATGAACTGCTTCATTCCAAGCACGAGAAAGAGTGAGCGTCTATGGCGAAGCCTAGCGAACGTACTTCGAGGCAGAATGCCGAGAATGTCTTTCGAGGGAGAACTTCGCGAAGCGTTGTTCGACTCCCAGCCAGCATTACTAAAATAAACAGCTGAAAATGCTGTTTATTTTAGTAGTTGTCGAATATATTAAACTTTGCTCGAACTTATTTCTCTAAGGATACCGAAAATCTAAAGCGGTAGCCAGCCTTGCCGTGATCCTGCTCTCGCAGGATATGTGCCATGCCAGAACATGCTCTCTGGTTCCAGAATCGCGCGGTGTGGTCTGCAAGAGATTGGATGAGCATGTTCCGGCATGGCTGCTGCTCCGCAGTGACGGCAAGGGCTGGCTTCTCACTCTATGCTCGGATGCGCCGGAAGGAGGGGGTGAGGGGGAGGAATTCCGACGCATCCTCGCGGAGACTGGTCAGAGGGCAGAAATTTAGATAAAGTAATTAGGAGGAAATGCAAACAATTTGTTTATATAAATATGTCTGACAAAATAAATCTTGGCTTTCTAAAATTTGAGGAGTTTATTCAAAGGAGATCCGTCACATTAATCAACAATCCAGAATCAAAATTGGATCAAAAATTTGAAGTAGAAAACTATTTGTCAAAATTAAATCCTGGCTATCTTAATGAAATCGAATCCTCATCACTTTTAGACACTCAACCACTTTCAGAAAAAGCCAGAATAATTGTCACGATAATAGCTTATAACGAAGGATCGAGAATAAGGAAGACCCTCGATAACTACCTAAATCAAGATATTGATCCAAGTCTTTTTGAAATCGTAATATTGGATAATCACCCACAGTCTATTGAAAGAGATAATACTTTTTATGAAGTTCAGAGTTTTAAAAATAATAATCCCTCCCTTTCGATCATATATGCTCACAAGGTATGGGCAGAAGGAGAATATGCGACCGTTGGAAATGCTAGAAAATATGTCTTCGATATTGCAACCATGCGAGTGTCAAAACGTTTACAAGCTGAATATGAAACCATTTTGATTAGCAATGATGCAGATACAGTTAGTTTGGAGACTAATTACCTTTCTTCAATATTGAGTGAGTTTGATACAAATCAGACCACAGATGCCCTGGTAACTTTAAGTGTAGTACCACTAAGTGCAATATTGAAGCCAAATCTATACGCAGTTCTTTCTCTTTGGGATGCACTAGATGGATATGTGGCTAACAGAGAACCGTATAATCTAAAAGGGAGTACTAGCGCTTTCAGAACTTCCATTTATACCGCTGTGGGCGGATTTAATTCAATGAGCAAAATGGCCGAGGATCTAGAAATCGGCTGGCTTATTGCTGATGCGAGAAATTGGGATACTAACTCCGTCATACAATTCAAGAAAACAAAGCATGTACAGGACCCTCGCCGTATATTAATGGCGACCGCGAGTAGAATTCCTGTTAATGAGATGTACTACGACTTTGTTGCTAAACCAGAAATCAGGAACGCAGATAACGACACGCTTTTATCTCTTATTCCCAACAGCTTAGATTGGGAACTATTTCAAGAAGATGCGGACAGTTTTTGGCAGGGTAGAACTACGGGAATGTATAAGTGGAGGGGTGAAAGATTTACTTTTGATTTTAAACAGGCAATGGATAAAATTGGTGCTGAATTCGAGATAATTAATGATAGGGTAAGATTAAAAAAATTAGAAAAGTTGGTGTTAAATTACACGAAAGATTTTGGAGAAACTATTACGATAGCCCGCTCTGAGGAACGAAAGTGGGATCCCGTAAGACAGGCGAAGATGAAAAAGTTTTTTTCTAGTATTTCAGATAGTATTATAGCCGCTCGAAATAAAATGGCCGAAAAAGTTTTGTCGCAGATAAAAAATTCGGAAGCCGAAGGTAACACCGCCGAAACAAATCATTTACTCAGAGAATATAGAAGATTCGCAGGATCCGGTTATGACAGTGAGCGGATTACTTGAGTTTTTTAACTTCACCAAAAGAGAGCTTGTGAAAAGCTGCTCGCTTTATTTCTCGGTCTCTTTCTGACGCTAATATTTCCTCAAGCTCCAAATGTTTTATCCTTTTGTTGTCACCAAATTCTAATAAGCCTATTTTATTCTTTCCGTCATTCCCAAAGAACATAACTTCCGCAGTAAGATTCTCACAGTGCACCACATCAATCGTTGATTTGTTTATCATGGCTCTGGTTATTCTACTGTTTCCAAAATTCACTTCTTTTAACTCGCCCTCATGTAGATTAAGCAGCTCCAGTTTGCTTTCTTGGAATTCCATTTTCCGTATTCCATCACCCCTCGATAAATACATTTCTCTAATCTCACTTCGAGCAAGCATAAAACTTTCAGCACGCAAACCATTCACATTAAATTGCTCTGCGGCAAGAGAATCTAAACTTATACTTTCCGTGAGGGCTCTTTCTCCAAAGACATTCTTCACTTCCGCCTCACTAAAATGAATTCTATATCCTTGAAAATCTCCGAAGAAGCATTCGTCCATCTTGGAGTAATCAAAATCTAAAAAAGGTGCTTGGCTGTGAGAAAAGTCTAATCTTTTAGCTTGCAAGTTTCCTAGCTTTAATTTAGTAAATAGACAATTGTGAAAATCAATACTTTCTGCGACGGTATCACCAAACGATGTGTGTAATAGGGAAAAGTCTCCATCACCAAAATTTACGTCTTTGTCTCTAAGGTTTAAATCGATAACAAGTGAGTTGTTGTCTGAGGGAGGAATAACTTTATATCTACCCAATCTTCGTAGATCTGTATTTTCTCTCAGTTTCTGAATAAAATCATCTGGAGAGAGTGCCAATACTCCCTCACTACCTGCACCAATGTTCTCTCCCCGAACATCTTCTGTTTCAGAATCAATTTTATATTCAGGAAAACTTATACCATTTGCGTCTAGCGCAATTCTGTGTGCTCTAGATTTTATGTGCTCAAAATCAAAATTTATAGTCTTTAATTTTCCCAAATAAAGAATTCCGGTTTCTAAATTATCTCCAAAAATACTTTCTGCTTGTACTTCATCAAAATAAACTTCTGGCGCAACGAAATTACCAAAATTACAGTTTTTAACTTTTGCATAATCAAAATATAATCTGCTAGCTCTACTGCTAGAAAACTTTAAATCTTCGACTTCTAGATAATCCAAGTAGAGATCAGTAAAAACTGAATTACCAAAATCTAAACTACGGGCTTTTGTCTTAGACAAGGCAGTGAAAGCTTCTCTAAAATCCCCGTTTCCTAGATGTATATCTTGTCCTTCTAAATTTAATTCAATCGGGAAAACAGCCTTTTCTTTTTCAGCTATAACTTTATATTCTCCCAATCTCCGTAAGTCTGGATCTTGGCTTAATTGTTCGTATAGATCTTTAATCGAAAGTTCCAACATCTAATTACTTTATCTAAATTTCTGCCCTCTGACCAGTCTCCGCGAGGATGCGTCGGAATTCCTCCCCCTCACCCCCTCCTTCCGGCGCATCCGAGCATAGAGTGAGAAGCCAGCCCTTGCCGTCACTGCGGAGCAGCAGCCATGCCGGAACATGCTCATCCAATCTCTTGCAGACCACACCGCGCGATTCTGGAACCAGAGAGCATGTTCTGGCATGGCACATATCCTGCGAGAGCAGGATCACGGCAAGGCTGGCTACCGCTTTAGATTTTCGGTATCCTTAGAGAAATAAGTTCGAGCAAAGTTTAATATATTCGACAAATCGGAACTTGTCAGAATTTCTGCGGATTCGGAGAGCCGCGCCAAAGGCGCGATAGGTGTGGTGGGGGCGCGTCCCGCGAGGCGGGACGCAAGAAAATCAGATGGTGGAATGAATGAAAAAGAAAAGTAGCGGTCTGATTAAAAGAAAAACAATTATGAAATATTTTCTCTATGCCAGAAAATCAACTGAAGATGAGGAGCGACAAGTGATGAGTATTGAAGCTCAACTTGCTGAACTCCAAGAATACGCCAAGCAAGAAAATATTTTAATTTCCGAAACTTTTATTGAATCGAAAAGCGCAAAGAAACCAGGACGAGAAATTTTTAATGAAATGATGGGTAAGGTTCATGTTAGTAAAGAACCTATTGGTCTTCTCGCTTGGCATCCAGATCGTCTTGCTCGTAATAGTATTGATGGCGGACAAGTAATTTATTCAATAGATATTGGTAAAATTGTTTCTTTGCGCTTCCCTACTTTTTGGTTTGAACCAACCCCGCAAGGACTATTCATGCTCCAAGTGGCGTTCGGACAGTCTAAATATTATTCAGATAATTTATCCGAAAATGTGAAACGCGGTATCCGCCAAAAACTTCGTCGCGGAGAATGGCTGACCAAAGCACCCTTCGGTTACATAAATAATCCCAAGACAAGAACGATAGAACCACACCCCACGCTTTCAAAAATCCTCGTCAAAGCATTTGAAGCATACGCGACAGAAAAATATACCCTTGAATCTTTGGGGAAGTTTTTGGCGGAATTCGGTATTGAATCAAAGAACCGAACGCCAGTTTCAAAAGCCAATATCAAAAGAATCTTAACCAACCAAGCATATCTCGGTCTTATCGCACATAAAGGAGAATATTTTGAGGGCAAATTCCAACCCATCCTCAATCGCGCAACATTTGAAGCCGTGCAGGAAGTGTTGAAAAGAAAAGCCAAACCCAGAAAAACAAAACAAGGCCACAACTTCCCATTTACAGGCTTAATGACTTGTGAACAATGTAATTCTCCGATTACCGCTCAATGGGCTAAAGGAAAATCAGGCGGAATATATCGTTATTATCGTTGTACGAAAAAACGCGGAGTTTGTTCTCAAAAATATATTCAAGAAAAAGACCTTGCTAGTCAGATTAAGACACGGCTTCAATCTGTTGCGCTTCCAGATACAGATACGGACTGGATGTTGAAAAAAGTTGATGAGTGGGAGAAAGAAGAAACTAGCAAATCCATATCGTCTGTCCAAAATATCAAATCAAGAATCAGTGAAACGCAAGAGAAATTAGACAAACTCGTTTCTGCCTACATAGACGGCGATATTCCAAAAGAAAGCTATCTCAACAAGAAAGAAGATTTACTCAAGGCCAAAGTTTCTCTTGCTGAAAAGAAAGAGAATGGACAGACGACCAAAAATCCGCTCGAACCCCTGCGACAATGGATTTTAGACACGAAAAAAGCCAGTTCCCTAGCTTTTTCCGATAACTACCCAGAAATGAAGCAGATTATCCAAAAGATCGGAACGAACCCCAAACTTTCAGACCGCTACTTTTCTTTTTCATTCATTCCACCATCTGATTTTCTTGCGTCCCGCCTCGCGGGACGTGCCCCCACCACACCTATCGCGCCTTTGGCGCGGCTCTCCGAATCCGCAGAAATTCTGACAAGTTCCGATTTGTCGGGCTGCTGGGAGTCGAACCCAGTCAACGTGCTCCCAAAGCACGCGTACCACCGTCATACGCCAGCCCGAATATCCGGGCTTTTCTTTTACTGATTTAGTAAAAGCCCCTTATGTCCCCTCGGAGGGAATCGAACCCCCATCAAGGCCTTAGAAGAGCCCTACTTTATCCATTAAGCTACGAGGGGAGATTTAAAATAAATACGCCTTAATTTTACCATAAATTTACTCAATTTACAACGCGACGGAAATATGATAATTCACACTAATACAGTCCCTTGAAAAGAGTGCGAGTTGCAGCCCAAAAGAAAAGCAGGCGCTATATTCGGACAAGTTCTCCGGCTTTCGGCTCGAGGACTGAAGTGGCTCTGTGTTCTTATAGGCGGAATAATACTAACTAGTTTTACGGCCGGTTTGATAGCAGTCGGATTTGCCACTTACTATATTTTCTGGGATCGCACAGATTTGCCCGACATACAGACATTCGTTAATTTTGACGTTCCGCAAGTCGGGGTTGTTAAGGATTCCAAAGGAAGGCCGATAATTAATTTGGCGAAAGAGTACAGGCTTCTGATTAAGCCGAATGAAATAACTTTGCCAACCAAGGCGGCCTTTCTTTCCGCGGAAGATAAAAATTTTTACAGCCACAAGGGTATAGACAGAGACGCAATTTTGAGAGCCGCTTGGGTAAACATAAAACATTCCGGCGAAGCGTCTTTAAGGGAGCGTAGATTGCGCGTAGTTGTCCAACAGGGCGCATCCACCATCACTGACCAGATGGTGGGACTTTATTACAGAGAACACATAGATTCTGCACTGAAAAGATTAGCAAAGAGATGGTGGGGTTTCTTGCCCAGACAGTATCTGAAAAAAATGGAGGAACTGCGGCTAGCTGTGTGGCTTGAAGAAGAACTGATTAAGCCGGAGTATTTTGGATCGAAGGATAATATGAAAAATGAGATTCTGGCCCGCTTTTTGAGCTACACTTATTTCAGAAAGGTCTATGGCGTTAAAGCCGCATCTCTATACTACTTTGGAAAAGATTTTGAACATCTTGACTATGCTGAAACCGCGTTACTGGCCGGGATTGTTAAGAATCCCGGACTTTATGCGCCGACCTCTAACCCGCCGAGCAACCTTTTTGTTCAGCGGCAGTTTAATAGGAGAAATATCGTTCTGGACTTGATGGTAGAGAATGGTTATTTGACTCAAGATCGGGCCGATGAGTTTAAAGAAATGGACTTGCCTGTTCCGGAAGACAAGCGCGATGTTACCGATGCTCCATCAATTGTTGGCGATATGTTTTCAGAACTGAAAGGAACGGGCGTAAATGCGGATAGATTGCTCAACGGCGACGTTATTATCTATTCGGTAAGCAATTTAGATATTCAAAAAATTGCCAACAACGCTCTTGAAAACGGTCTCAGCGCGTTTGAGGATCGGCATCCGGAGTCCAAGGGCATAATTCAGGGTTCAGTCGTAGTGTTAAGGAACAGCGATGCCGCAATTTTGGCGGAAGTTGGTGGAAGAAAAGTGTATAACAACACTGTAATCAAATACAGCGACTTCAATCGGGCGAGACATTCGCTTCGACAACCAGGCTCGGCATTTAAGCCGTTCGTTTACTTAACGGCAATTTCAGAAGGGTGGAAGTTAGACGATACGGTTCAAGATATGCCGGTAACAATACTGATGGGGAACGGAAAACCGCCTCACATTGTCCAAAACTATGATCAGAAGTATAAAGGACCCGTGTCTTTAAGAAGAGCATTGGCTGAATCGCGTAATGCCGCTACGATTTGGCTTTCTTTCAGGGTAGGCGGGATAAACAATATTATCCAGACAACAAAAACACTTGGCGTTCAAACGGAACTCCAACCCTACCCTACCACCGCCATAGGCGCATCGGAGATTAGGTTGATAGAGTTGGCAAACGCTTATAGAGCAATCGCTTCGGGCATATCGGCCAAACCATATGTGATAGATGAGGTCGTCGATAATTCGGGTAATTTGGTATACAAAGCCACACCCGATCTTATCGCGTTATCCTTTGAAAAAATAAATCTCGACTTGATACGAGAAGGACTCCGAGGCACAGTCAGAATACCCGGCGGAACAGCGTACTCGCTTACAATGGAAAATTTCCCCGTTGACGTAATGGGTAAAACTGGTACAACAAATGAACTACGGGACGCGTTATTTGTTGGTTCCACGTACGGCCCAGATGGAATTACTATTGCGGTAAGAATCGGCTATGACGATAACCGACCGCTTGGAAACGGAGAGACCGGGGCCAGAGCGGCATTGCCGGTGTTTAAACAAGCAATGAGAGAGATCTATGCCCAAAATCTGGTTGGATTACCTCCTGAATTTCCAGCATATATAGAAGAGAGTATAAATAACTATGTACTAAATCCCCGCTAACGGGGATTTTTAAAAATTTGACAAAATTAAATTGATATGGCATTTTGCTATGGATCAGTGACAACGGGGATCAAATGGCTCAAAGCAAAGAATCTGTCCTTTTAAAAATAAGCGGGGAATCGCTGTCGGGAAAAGGCGAATTTGGCATAAGCCGGCCGCCTCTTGAATCTATGGTTCGCGAGATACGCATGGCGCGAGAAGCGCTTGACCTTCATCTCGTGATAGTAATCGGCGGGGGTAACATATTAAGGGGTACGAATATTAAAAACTCTGTTTTTCAGGAAGATACGGCTGTGGCTGACTACATGGGCATGTTGGCTACTATGATTAACTGCCTGTGCTTCAGAAAAATATTGACACAACATGGCATTGAAAGTCGGGTTTTGAGCGCAATAAGATGCGACAATGTTTGTGAACCATACCACTACGAAGTTGCCCTGTCTCACCTTGAAAAAGGCCGGGTAGTGATTTTGGCCGGCGGAAGCGGAATGCCTAATCTGTCAACTGACATGACTATGGTTATGCGAGCTAAGGAATTGGGAATTCCGGTAGTTTTAAAGGGTACAAAAGTCGACGGTATCTATACGGAAAACCCGACCAATAACTCAAGCGCTGTGTTTATTCCACAAATAAGCCACGACGATTATCTGGCTCTTGATTTGAAAATAGTTGATTTTGAGGCGGTTGGATTCGCTCGTCGACACAAAATGGCAATAAGAGTTTTTAATTTTTTTGGAGAAGGAAATTTGAAACGAGTTCTTGTGGGAAAAAACATCGGCTCGGTTATAGGAGGTATCCAAGAATGAGTTGGCGTGTTAGTTGGAAAACAATTCTGCGCTAGGCCCTTAACGGGCCTTTTAAATTTTATTTGATTTATTTTATATATCCAGCTTATCGTCAGAATGGGTTGAGAATAATTAAAAAAGGCACATTAAGTACCTTTTAATCCCAATCGTCTTCTGCAAGTTTTAAAAACCGCTCGATATCAGATTCTTCCGTATCAAAAGAAGTCATTAATCTAACTTCTTTTTTCGTTTCGTCTATTTCTCTCCAAGTGTAAAAAAAGTATTCCTCTTCCAATCTGCGTATTAGGTTATTGGGCATAATACAGAAAACCGCGTTAGCCTCTACTTTTTGAGCGATTTGAGCTGCTGGTATTTTACGAATTCCATCAGCCAACATAGCCGCCATTCTATTTGAGTGTTTAGCGTTTTCAAGCCACAAGTCATCACGTAGCAGGGCCTGGAATTGCGCAGATATGAATCTCATCTTTGAAGCCAACTGCATTCCCTGTTTTCGTATGAATTTGAAATCCGGTTGTTTGCTGAAAAATACAACAGCTTCTCCCCCAATTATCCCGTTCTTGGTTCCACCAAAGGATAGAACATCTACACATCCAGCTTGAAATGCTGGTCTTAAATTTTCCCAACCCAGAGAAGCTGCGGCATTGGCAATTCTTGCTCCGTCCATATGAACAAACAGGTTATTTTCGCGTGCATAGCCAGATATTTTTGCCAACTCTTCAACAGAATAAACTGTTCCGTATTCTGTGGCTTGGGTAATAGAAATAGCCTTGGGCTGAATATGGTGTTCGTCGCCAATTCCGTGCACCTGTGTCTTTATTTGCTCAACAGTTATTTTGCCGTCAGTTGTGGGCACAGTTAGTAATTTAAAATTACCAAATTTTTCTGGTGCACCGCATTCGTCAGCGTGTAAGTGTGATGTTTCAGCACAAATGACAGCATTGTAGGGTTTTGCAAAAGTCGACAAACCAAGAACATTGGCTGCAGTTCCAGTAAAAACAAGATACACGTCAACTTGTGCACCGAAAAGTTTCTTAAATTTCTGAACTACCTTTGCAGTAATTTCATCGTTACCATAGCCAATCCTGTGGCCCTTATTCGCGTTTATAACAGCTTCCAAAACTTTGGGATGAATTCCGGCATTATTATCGCTCGCGAACCCTCTTACTAGCATTAAGTTCTCCTGACAGTAGAGTTGTCAAAGATACAATATAATAAATCGATAATTACTTTTTGTCAAAGAAAAAATCAATTAAAAAGGCGTGGATTACCACACCTTACCTTATTCAAGCACTAGTTGCATTTTACGAGTCACGGGAAACATCTGTAAGTTCTCGCCATCATGGAAATTTAGAGTCCATAAGTCACCATTTTTATTATAGCTTCCGTCTGAATTAAGAGCTCGTAGAGAAATTACCCAACAAGGGTTATTAGGAGATTCGCAACCTATATCGCCCTGGCCCTGATAATAGTTTCCTCCTGGATGGTACTCGGCTTTATCAACTACACATTCTCTGGATTGAAAAGGTACTACGTCACCAATATCAAACGGCTGTTTAGACAGAGTCATCATTTTTCCTTCAAATTGTTAAGTTGCCCTAACACTCTATTGCTTATCTCAACATTTGTCAAGGTGTTGTGTTAAGTTCGGACCTCTCGAAAACCTAGATACCGATTAGATTACTTGAGAATTTTTATAAAAAATTCCTCTTTTGAGCGGGCCGCCCAGAGTACTTGGTGAGCCTCGCTCAAATTTTGTTCTAAAATTTGAGCGGGTTAGTAGATGACGTTAGAACCTATTTTATGAATACAACGGAACGTTTTTTATTCCCAAACTATCACTCCACATTATCGTCGCAATCAAATAAAAACCGCCTGTTTCCAAGCGATACACATATCAACATCAATTCTCGTCTTTTAGAGATTCGCTAACAATAACTTTGACAGATGCGACTTTTCCGTCTGGAGTCTTTGTCTTATCTTCGAGAATGGCTTTTATCGTTTTCAATTTATCAGTGAACGATGATCCCATCAATAAGTTAAAAAGAAGCATAAAAATAAAAAGAACGAACCACAACACTGCCCAGAACATATTGCCTCCAACGGTAGGACAAACTGTCCCCTAGGTTATAATAAAAGATGGCTCAATGTCAACACTCCGTAACGTAAAGTAATCGGCGGCGGGATAAATATTTTAAATCTGAAATTTTGTGATATAATTTTAACCATCTGCGGGTATCGTATAGTGGCAGTACGGCAGTTTTCCAAACTGTCGGCGGGGGTTCGATTCCCCCTACCCGCTCCACAATCAAACTTTTTGCAAATTTGCCGTTAAACTTTCAGAAATTTTTTAATGGGCTTGCTGTAGACTTTTGACAAGGGTTAAAATAAATAGCATCATACAACCATAAAGTCGTTCATTGACAAGTGGGGTGCTATGAACGAAAGACGCGACCTTGTAATCAATCTACCTGGCAGCATTATGCGCCTGCCACTGCACGCCGGGGCGCTGAAGGCTTACTATGACCTTGGCCTGCCGAAACCCGATGAGATACTGGCCAGTTCATCTGGAGGAATGGCCGGTTCTGCTTTCGTTGGCTGGGAATTCGATAAAGGCGTTAGGGTAATCGGCAACATGTCGCCGGATCAGATCTTTAGTTTTCGAAGAAAATTAAAGTTAAAACTTATTGCCCTTGGAATCAGCACCGTAGGCCTTGGCTTACTGGTACTTCTTGACCACAAGCTGTCGAGAGGGAAAAAAGCGGCATTTGGACTTGTCGGCTTGGCAACTCTGCTGGCTACTGACGCAATAGTAGGCAACGAATTGGTACACAGCGAATCGCATCTTTCTCCCGGTCCCTTGAGAAACCTCCTGCAGAAAAACTTGGATTTCCCAGCCATATTTAACTCCCCTATCCGTTTGGGAATCATTGTTGCCGATATGAGCAAGCCCGGAGAAGTGATCTTCTACAACCACCATCCGCTGAACAGCGACCCGAATAATACAGCACACAGAGAACGATGGATAAACGTACTTCTTGCCTCTGCGCGATTGCCGGGAAAATTCCCGTTCATCAACATCGACGGAATAGATACGGTCGATGGCGAAGTTTGGACAGACTTCCCTATCCGCCAGATGAAACACTACCGAAAAGCAATTAGATTCGATTATTGGCCGCCGCTCACTTCCGAACCGCCGCCACGAGAATGGATATCCGACCTTGGCCGTTCTTTCGATATAATGCGCGACCGTTGTACGCACAAGAAAATAGAATATTACGAACTTGAACGGAGAAGCAATCCTGAATTGCCGGAAATCTATTATGTTCGCTTGAATCTAAAACTGATGGAATGTTTGCCCAGGATCAGACTTCAGGATTTTACTCCTGACCAAATGAAAGAATTGGAGAATATCGGATATGCGGCCGTTATGGATCAGAAAGCCGAGCTCCGACGTTATCTGGAAACATAGTCGGAAACAAAAACCCCGCTTTTACGGCGGGATTTTTTCTTTAGATAATATTTCGGATCCGAAATATTATTGCTTGATGGCTTCTTTGAGCAATTTACCAGCGGTAAATCTTGGTTTCTTGGAAGCCGCGATGTGGATCTTCTCACCGGTTCTTGGATTGATACCTTCTCTAGCTTTTCTGTCGGCAACCTTAAAGATGCCGAAACCAGTGATATTGACCTTGTCGCCCTTTCTAAGAGAATTGGTTACTAGTTCTACAAAGGCGTCTACCCATTCTACGCCTTGTTTCTTGGTAACCCCCATTTTTTCGGCTAACATTTGGCCTAATTGGCTCTTTTTTACTGTTTCCATTTTTTAAATTGTTTGTTTTTAAAATTTATATAACATATTACTCCCCCAACTCGACCAATTAGGGTTTTATTAACACTTCTCCATTTTCTAGGTTTTATGCGGAAAATGCAAGCCCTGCCTATCAACAGGGTCAATTTATCGATAGACGGGGCGCAGTCCCGTCACTAAACAAGCAGTTTTTTATCAATGACCTTCTCTGTGTTTTTGCTAAGGAAAAACTCATATTGAGAACTCAAAATACCACAAAATAAAAATCGGCTGGGAATTATCTGCTTGTTGCAGTGCGGGGCAATAGGGAGTGTGTATAAACCCTTATTTTACTTGATTTTTGCGGAAAACAAGAAGACAATATTGTTTATTAATAACAGGCCCTTAACAAAGAGGGGTTATGGAAAAAGCCGACTTGATTATAATCGGCGGCGGAGTCATCGGTTGTGCTACGGCTCGCCAAGCCGCTTTGGATTTTCCTCACCGCAAGATCATCGTCTTAGAAAAAAACAGTTCTTGCGGTCTTGAGGCCTCGGGAAGAAATAGTGAGATACTCCACAGTGGCTTTCATCATCGCGTCGGCTCGCTCAAAGAAAAGCTCGCCAATAAAGGCAGTAAGATGGCCAAAACATACGCCCGCGAGAACCGCATTCCATTACTAGAGTGCGGAATGCTTATTGTTATTCCCAGACTACGTTCTTTTGCCGATTTTTTTACAGACCTTGGTCTTTTAAAAAATATGTGTGTTAACAGCAGAAGACAAAATTTAAGATTCTCCGTTTTAAGTTGGCGGGGTCTTAGAAGATTAGAGCCGAACATAGAAGCCGTAGCCGGAATATTCTTGCCGGACATAGCCGTTATTGATTCCGTTTCTTTTGTAGAAGCACTGCGTCAAGATTCTTTACATGGCGGGGTCAAATTTTCATTCGGCGTAAGGGTTGAATCAATTAAAATTTGCAGAAATGATGCCTCGTACGGAAGCGGTTTTATCATCAATGATCAGTTTGTCGGTAAGTCGGTTATAAATTGTGCTGGAATATATGCTGATGAAATAGCCGCAATGGCCGGCTCTATTAAGTACAGGCAATATGCCGTCAGGGGCGAATATTATCAGATTATAGGTGCGCATAAAAACATAGTTAGCCGCCTGATAAGTCCTGCCGTTCCGCCCGGCAACTCAAGCAAAGGAATTCTTTTCAGCCCGCGGCCTGACGGAAAATTGTTCCTTGGTCCCAGCTTTAAATCCGTTGAAGACAAATTAAACTACGAAAAAGACAAAACCCCGCCGGAAGATTTTTTGAAAGCAGTTAAAGGTTTTGCGCCCGATCTTACGGTTAACGACCTTGAATGGAGCCATAGCGGCATAAGAGCAAAGCTGAACCTAACCGGTGATTCTGATTTTGTCATCAGACTCGACATGGAAAATCCGGCCTTAATCAATAATATCGGCATTGATTCTCCCGGCTTAAGCTCTTCGATGGCCATCGCCGAAATGAACTGCCGAATATTAAGAGAAGCTACAAGATTGGCTTAATGGAACAAATACTTTAAAACACACAGGATAAACCCCGCAGATGCGGGGTTATATATTACCTGGCGTACTCAATTGCCCGTGTCTCTCTAATAACATTCACCTTTATTTCTCCCGGGTATTTCATTTCATCCTCTATCTTTTTGGCTATATCTTTAGCTAATTTTATCGCCCTTAAATCGTCGATTTGAGTAGGGGTGACGAATATCCTCAATTCTCTACCAGCCTGTATGGCGTAGGATTTCTCCACTCCGTCAAATGAGCCGGCTATCCTTTCCAGATCCTCCAAACGTTTTAAGTATATCTCAACGGTATCACGCCTTGCTCCCGGTCTTGCGCCGGAGATGGCGTCTGCGGCTTGAACTATTCTTGACTCCAAGGTTGCGTACGGGTATTCCTCGTGATGGGCTTCCATTCCCTGAATTACTTTGGGGTCCATCCCGAATTTCTGGAGTATCTTTCTACCTATTTCCACATGAGTTCCCTGAACCTCGTGGTCAACTGCCTTGCCAATGTCATGGAATAACGCGGCTTTCTTTGTTGTGGAAATGTCCAGTCCTAATTCTGCGGCAAGCATTCCTGCTATATGAGTCATTTCTATTGAATGGAGGAGAACATTCTGTCCAAAACTGGTTCTGAATGCCAATCGGCCAAGCAGATATGCGAGTTTGGGATCCATCGGACCGACACCGGTCTCAAACAGCGCCGCTTCGCCAGCTTCTCTTATCTTCTCATTAATCTCGCTTTTCGCTTTTTCAACCATTTCTTCTATTTTCGCAGGATGTATTCTTCCGTCAGCTATCAATTTATCAATGGCTAATTTGGCAATTTGTCTGCGGACAGGATCATAGCCAGAAACCACAAGCGCTTCAGGCGTATCATCTATAATGATGTCAACACCAGTTAATCGTTCTATGGTCTTGATGTTTCTTCCTTCTTTTCCGATTATCTTTCCTTTTACCTCATCGGAAGGCAAACTGACTACTGTCGTGGTAACATCGGCGATATGAGAAGCGGCATATCTTTGTATCGTTGTAGTCAGTATTTCCCGAGCCTTTTTATCCAACTCCTCTCTGTTTTCCTGTTCAAGCCGTTTGAGCTGTTTATACAGATCCTCTTTATACTCCTCTTCGACTCTGGACAGCATCTCGCTTTTGGCTTGATCCCTGTTTAAGCCGGATATTTTTTCCAGTTCCCCGAGTTGCTTTAATTTTACTTGCTCAAGTTCGGTTTTTGCGATTATAAGCTCGGCTGTTTTAGCCTTTAAAGTTTCTTTTTCTTCGGTTAATTCTTTTGCCCTTGATTCCAGCTCGCTTTCTTTTTTAGTCAAAAGATTTTCTATCCTGGATAGCTGGACATTCCGCTCTTTCTCTTCTTTTTTCGCATCTTCCAGAATAGCGAGGGCTTTGTTCTTTGCCTCAAGGAGAATATCCTGGGACTTTGATTTTGATTCGTTGAGTATCGCCTCGGCTTTTGATTCTGCCGAACTTATCCTTTTACTCGAGAGTAATTGCCGGATAAGATAGCCGATTATTATCCCGGGCAATAACGCTGAAATCGCCGCTACGAGCGGACTTAATTGTGAAAACATATGATTGATAAACTAGTATCATCAAAATAGTGGAATGCGGTGGATGGGAAGCGGTTTTTAACTTCATAAACCACGCTACACTTTATAAACCGCTCTCTACCCCCTACGTTCTACACTCTGAAAAACTAAGTTAAATTAAAAAACCTTATTTTTAGTATAGCAGTAGAAACGCTTTGATGCAACTATCCTCGGCTTATTTGTTTGGATAAACAATCTACTGTCTTCTTGTGAGATCGGCTCTCTCATATTAAGATGGATATATCATGCGTCCGATAATTCTGACAATTTTAGACGGCTGGGGATACTCGCCGCAAAGACACGGCAACGCTATTCTATACGCACAGACGCCTTTTGTAGATTTTGTCCAGCGAAATTATCCTTCTCTGCTTTTGCAGGCCTCCGGAAGAGCGGTCGGAATGACTTGGGGTGAAGCCGGTAACAGCGAAGTCGGCCACCTAACCTTAGGCGCCGGCAGAACTATTTTTCAGTATTTGAGCCGAATAAACAAAGCCATAGGTGACGGGAATTTTTATTCAAACGAGGCGCTGCTTGGGGCTGTCAATCACGCTAAAGAAAACTATTCTACTCTACACATTGCCGGCCTTCTGACGTCCGGCTCGGTGCATGCCCACATAAGCCATTTATTCGCCTTGATAGATCTGGCCGCCAAGAACAATTTTGCCAACATCAGAATACACCTTTTTACCGACGGCAAGGATTCTAGAATTAAAGAAGCTCCGATTTTGATACAAAAGGTTTTAAATCATGCCACTAAAACAGGAATCGGAACTATTACTACGGTGATGGGCCGGGACTACGCGATGGATAGAAACAAGAATTGGGATAGCACAAGAAAAGCATACGAACTTCTCGTTCGCGGAGCAGGAGAAAAAACCGACGACATTCTCCAAAAATTAGAGACGAATTACCAAATGGGATACTCCGATTCCAATTTACCGCCGATGATAACTGATAAGCAGGGTTTGGTAAAAGACGGCGATGCGTTGATATTTTTCAATTTCAGAGAGGATTCGATGCGCCAGATCACGAGAAGTTTCATAGAGGATGATTTCCATATTTTTCCGGTAGAGAAGTTCAGCAATCTTTTTGTTGTTGCCATGACCCAATATCTCGAAGACTCGCATCTTAAAGTGGCTTTTCCTGTCCCGGAAATAAAAAACGGCCTTGCAGAAATCCTAAGCTTGAACGGAAAAACACAGCTTCATATCGCCGAATCGGAAAAATACGCCCACGCCACATATTTCTTCAACTGTTTGAAAAATGTGCCTTATTCGGGCGAAACGGATATCTTCATAGAATCATTGAAAGACCACGCCATTAATCCAGAGATGAGGGCTGCGGAAATATCAGAAAAGATAACGGATTATCTAAATCAAAATTTATATGATTTTTACATAATTAATTTTGCCAATCCGGATGTTCTGGCGCACACAGGAAACCTGGAATCAACAATAAGGGGAGTAGAAGCGATAGACGGGGCGTTAAGGCGGGTAGCAAATACTGTTCTTGATAAAGGTGGGGTGATGATAATTACGGCCGACCACGGAAACGCGGAATCGATGGTATACGAATCATCCGGAGAAAAAAAATCAAGGCACGAAGAAAGTCCGGTGCCTCTCTATTTGATAGGAAAGCAGTTCCAGAGAGACCGCGAAATAGAAGAAGTAGAAAAATCCTTATCACAAGTAAACGGCATACTGAGTGATGTTGCGCCCACGATTTTGGAGCTGATGGAAATACCTAAACCAGAAGAAATGACCGGGGAAAGTCTGCTTAGATATCTTGCGGAGTAGATTTTTTTATTTGAGCGAATAACGCTTCCGTAATTCTTATGAAAGCGTCGGATTCTTTAACGATACCCGCCCTAAGCAAATGACCGGTAACTCTGTAGGTTGTTTTGAGACACTCTAATTCTGATTCTATTTTATCCTTATCGTTAGCCATTAGCCGCTGAAACTCTTCATCGATATCATCATATTTTGTTTGGGGATCCCGGATAAACTCCCCGCCCTTCAATGCCAGCAGGGTTTCTTCAAGCTCTTCCATTCTTTTGCTTATTTTTTCTCGCGCCGATGCTATTGCTTCATCAAGATTTACCAGTTTCTTGCGCAATAAAATCTGCAGAGAAGCATCGGCTATTTTGAAGTCGGCTATGTCTTCTACGAACTGATCAAAAAGATCCTTTTCTTCTGTATTGATTATATCCACTTTCTGCCCTGTCTCTTGGGAACCTATTATCGGTATATTTCGCACCTTTTCTTGTTGGTTTGGCATAGCATAAACCTATCACTTAATAACACCGCCGCCAAGAAGCTCGTCGCCTCTGTAGAATACAGCTGATTGACCGGGCGTTATTGCCTCTTCGGACTTTTTGAATACTACTTCTCCATTACTCCTTACAACCGCTTTGGAAAGCGGCGCTCTATAACGCACCCTCACATCTAATCCCCTGTTGATAATCGACTTGCGAAGTCGATTATCAACAGGTCGGTCGGTGGGATTTATCCAGTTTGTGTCGGTTAATTTGAATTTTCTAGAAGAAAGGTCTTTTTTTGAGCCGACATAAATGATATTTTTTTTGACATCTTTTCTAGCCACATAGTATGGTCCTTTGCCGTTCTTTATGTCTAAACCGTGTCTTTGGCCGATGGTATAATAGAACACGCCGTCGTGTTGTCCGACCAAGCTTCCGTTTGTGTCTAGAATTCCACCTCTTTTGGGTTTGATATAGTTTTTTAAAAATTCTTTGATATTCAATGGACCGATAAAGCACACGCCCTGGCTGTCTTTCTTCTCAGCTGTCGGGAGACCTAACTTTTTGGCAAGTTTTCGGACTTCCGGCTTTGTGTAATCGCCTATCGGAAATAAACAGTGTTTCAACTGCTTCTGCGTTAAGGTCCACAAAAAGTAGCTCTGGTCTTTATTTTTATCCCTCGCCCTTAGTAGCTTAAAAACATTTTTAAACATTAATTTATCGTTTTGATTTTTGATTTTTGATTTTTGAATTCTTATGTAGTGCCCCGTTGCTATTAGATCAGCTCCCTCTTTCAATGCTTTCTCCAAAAATAATCCGAACTTGATGTGCTTATTGCACATCACATCCGGATTAGGGGTTCTGCCCAACTTATACTCCTTAACCATATAATCCGCCACCTCCCTTTTATACTCCTTGGAAAAATCCCATGTGAGGAGGGGTATCCCAAGTTTTGTCGCCACTCTCATCGCATCTTCCCTGTCTTCTTTCCACAAACAAAAGCTTTCCAGTTTTGGTTGCCATGGTTTCATAAATACTCCAACAACATTAAATCCCCGCTTCTTAAGCAAAGCGGCCGCTACAGACGAATCAACCCCGCCGGACATAGCCACATAGACAATAGGCATATTCAGGACTATACTATACTATATGAAATCTTTGTTCTCAATGCTTACAATAACAGGCTTCATCGTCATTGCTGTATTCGGTTTTTCGGCAATGGGACATGATTCCGGCCATGGTTATTCTAAAATTTGCATAGCCACCGCTGCCAATGGTTTTGAGTGTCCGCCGGGAACCAATTTGGCTGATTTCCACCTAAGTGCTTTCAAGACTTTTTCGAACGCCACGCTGTTTGTATATTCTCTTCTTGTTTTGTTTATGGCCCTGTGGACCTTGCAAGCCAGGCATCCCGGCCCCAGGCCAGTTTTAGAATTTCAAATAAGAAGCAGAGGCCATCTTTTAACCTCCCATGAAACAAGTTTAAAACACTGGCTTTCTCTCCACGAAAACAGCCCGTCTAGGGTCTAAAAGTATCGAAATAAAGCCGTAAGTCGGCGGTTTTATCGATACTTTTGATTTAAGAGCTGTTTTATTTTGTTAAAAATGTATAAAAATAAAAAACTAATTCTGACAATTTTCGTCGGGCTGCTCATCATAATCGGCCTAAGTTGGTTGGCCAGACCAACATCAACAAATCAAAAAGCAGACCTGGGGGAAAAGACAGACATCGGTATCGAGGTAGATAACAAAGATTATGATTTTGGAACGATAAGTATGGCTGAAGGAGTAGTTACTCACAAATTTAAGGTCAAAAACTCTTCCGAATTCCCTCTGCAAATTAATAAAATGTACACATCCTGCATGTGCACAGTGGCATCATTACTTTTGAAAGAAAGTAAGTTCGGACCGATGGGAATGCCCGGTCACGGATCAATACCGGAATTTAAAGCCGAACTCCAGCCCGGAGAAGAAGCCGAAGTTGAGGTTGCCTTTGATCCCGCCGCTCATGGACCGGCTGGAGTAGGTCGAATAGCAAGATCCGTATTTCTGGAAAGCAATGGGCAGACAGTTCTGGAACTTGGAATTGCCGCTTTCGTTAGACCCTGATATGAATCCCGTTAGAAGTCGCCCTAACGGGTTAAACGAATGAAACATAAAATAAATAACAAAAGTCATTCTGCGTATAAACCGGTCGTTTTTAAACTGCGCAGCAGCGACTTCTAAGCGGGATGAATAAGAAATTACTTGGGCTTATAATTATAGCGGTGGTCGTGATAGGGACGGCGATGCTTTTGCAAAACAAGAACATCGGCACTCAAGCGCTTTGGAATATCAGCAATGAGGGTCAATGGATGCTGCCTATGGTATTCGTAGCGGCTCTTATCGACAGCATCAATCCCTGCGCATTCGGTATCCTGCTCCTAACCATCGCATTCCTGTTTTCTCTTCAAAAGACAAGAATTGGCATATTGAAAATTGGTGGCGTCTATATTCTGGGGCTTTTTATGGTCTACATTCTCATCGGATTAGGAATCCTCCAAATGCTCCACTTGTTCAATACGCCGCACTTCATGGCGAAAGTAGGAGCAGTGTTATTGATCGTGCTGGGTGGCATCAATCTTATCGGGGAATTATTCCCAAAGTTCCCCATAAAACTGAAGATACCGGATGCCGCTCATCACCGAATGGCCATCCTTATGGAAAAAGGTTCAATGCCCACGGCTTTTGCGTTGGGGATACTGGTCGGGTTGTGCGAGTTCCCCTGCACGGGTGGCCCGTATCTGATGATCCTCGGGCTTCTGCACGACCAGTCAACTTATATCTCGGGCTTGGGATACCTATTGTTTTACAATCTTATGTTTATTGCTCCCTTAGTTATCATCCTACTCATCGCCAGCGATAAGAGCCTGCTGGAAAAAGCCCGCTCGTGGCAAAAACAAGAGAAAAAAACCATGCGCCTGGGCGGTGGCATCGCAATGATAATACTGGGAATAATAATCTTGGCACTCTAACCATGGAACTAGCAATAATCTCAATAATAGTTCTCTCTCTCGCGGTCTGGATTTTCAACCGGATATTCGGAACAAGCATTTGTTCGGTTTGCGGAGGAGTCGGTGCAACCTGGATATGGCTGATCGTGGTAAAAATGCTAGATTACAGCATTGATCCGACTATCCCGGCAATGTTAATGGGCGGGTCAGTAGTCGGGATAAGCTATCAATTGGAAAAGAGAATAGTCAATCGAAAGCGGCTTATCTACTGGAAAATTATATTCATATCCCTCGGCTTCCTCATCGCTTACAATCTGTTAACAGCCAGCTGGATTAGTCTGGCAATTTATTCGGCGATAGCTTTATCTTTTGGTTTTGTGGCACTTGGCTCAAAACACCAGAAAGATACGAATCAGATTAAAAGCATAGAGGACTCCATGAAAAATTGCTGCTAAAACAATGAAAAAAAACATAACCACAGTATTGATTATCGCAGTTATAATTTTCTTCTGGATATTGAGGTCGCCGGAAGAAACCAGCGGACTGACCGGCTTTGCCCAGTGCCTGGCATCAAAAAACATAACGATGTACGGCGCTGACTGGTGTTCACATTGTCAGAACGAGAAAAAAGCATTCGGGAGCTCGTTCAAATATGTACCCTATGTGGAATGTCCCGACAACCCAAAACAATGCGTTGATGCGGACATCCAAGGATATCCGACCTGGATATTTCCCGACGGCAGAAAACTGGAAGGAGAACAAGGCATAATCAAACTTTCGGAAGCAAGCGGATGCAACATAGATTAACTAAAAAATTAACTCATCGCCATGGAACAACTAAAAACCGAATCAGAAGATCAAATTAAAAATGAATTGCCACCAAAAGACCGGTTTCTCGGAATAAGTATACTGATAGCCGCTGCTATTATCGGCGGAGTGTGGATATATACTGCCCAATTAAACAATACGGGGGCAGAAATATTCAACGCCAAAACTCTCGCAGCCCTAGAGCGAGTTGTTCTGCCGGAAAAAGGATTCGTATTACCGGTTAAATGGGAGGATCTTGGTAAACAAATGATAGACACTGGAGTTATCGACCAAAAGAAATTTGAAGAACTTTACAGCCAGCGCGGCGGTCTGGATGAAACGACAAGAAATTTGCTCACAGAAACAAACAACGGCCGACTCGTCATCACAAAAGAAAACGCCAATACTCTGCTTAATTTGCTCTGGGCTTTTGGGCTTGCCAACAAAAATACTATTCTGGAGAAAGGTCCGATGATCGATAAAAAATATGGCGGTAATGCCGGGCAGTTCGCTTCTACGGGCGGCTGGACACTGTCTTCGGGCAAGGCCATGGATCATTATAGCCGACATGAATTAGTAATGCTTACGCCGGAACAGCAAGCCCTTGTGGAAAGGGTCAGCCAGAATATTTACCGTCCTTGCTGCGGAAATTCAACATATTTTCCGGACTGCAATCATGGCATGGCCATGCTGGGGTTGCTTGAACTGATGGCTTCTCAAGGAGTATCAGAAGAAGAAATGTATCGCGTCGCACTCGGTGTCAATTCCTTCTGGTTTCCTGACACCTATCTCAATATTGCCCAATATTTGAAAATGAAAGGTATCGACTGGAAAGACGCAACTCCTAAGGGAATCTTAGCGGCGGAATATTCCAGTGCCGCCGGATACCGGCAAATCCGTGAACAGGTCCAGCCGGCAACTCGCGGCGGAGGAGGAAGTTGTGGAGTATAGATATTGGCAGCTATATTAATGAGTGATAAAATATAAACATGAATACAAAACTTATCGGGTGGGTCTTGCGCATATCAGTGGCAGGTGAATTTTTAGGACACGGAGTTTTTGCCTTGCAAGGCAAAAAGGATTGGATCGGTTGGTTTGCTCAATTTGGTGTATCTGATACCGAAACAGCGGCTCAATTGTTGTTTCTTCTTGGAATTATAGACATCTCGCTGGCGATTCTTGTCTTGATTAAACCAGTTCGTCTCGCGCTTCTGTGGATGGTACTCTGGGGATTTTGGACCGCGCTTCTGCGTCCAATCGTTGGCATGCCGGTCTGGGATTTCATTGAACGATGGGCTAACTGGGGAGCCCCGCTTGCGTTGCTCCTTATGATCGGTTGGCCCAAGTCAGTCAGAGAATGGCTAAAGTAAGTTAAGATTATGGCGAAATTACTTAAAATTTCATCTTTATTAGCGGTGATAGTTGGAATCGTACTTGTAATCGGTGGTATTTGGGGTATTTATTTCACCTACAAAAACATAGCACGGGAAAATATCGTCACACCAGCAGATTCATCTATCCCCGAAAAAACTGTGCGCTGGCCTCTGACACTTAAAGCGCAAGCGGACATCATCAGAGAACATACTCTGAAAATAACGGACGGTAAGACCTACGCAGAAATGCCTCGGCAGGTACCGAAACTTGATCAAAACAATCAGCCGGTTTTGGACGCAAGTGGTAATCCTGTAATGATAGCAAACACCACTCGTGATATTTGGATAACCGCCACGACATTAACCACCGCTCTGAATTTAGGTATTATAACGTATGCGTTTTCCGGCTTTATTTTATTATTCGGTCTCATGTCTATCTGGATGGGCATTGTTTTTGACGCCTTAAGTCGTCAGGACAGATTCGTCTGATCTAATTCCACAAACGCTATGAAAGGCTACATCGCCAACATAGAAAAACTTTCTTTAGAGAACGGGGATTTTCGCCGGGTTTTGTATACCGCCAAAAACAGCCAGCTTGTCGTTATGAGCTTGAAGCCGGGCGAAGATATCGGTGAAGAAATTCACCAATTGGATCAATTTATTCGCTGTGAAGCCGGTATTGGAAAAGCTGTTCTGGACGATGCGGAGAATGACATCAGCAACGGATTCGTTGTTGTTGTCCCTGCCGGCACAAAACACAATATCATCAACACTTCGCCGGATAAAGAACTAAAATTATATACCCTCTATTCTCCTCCGAATCACAAAGACGGAATCGTTCATCCTACAAAATCCGATGCTATGGCTGACGAAAGTGAACATTTCGAAGGCAAGACTACGAAATAAGCATAAAATTGTCTTTACAATAACTCGTCGATCTTAAAAACAAAACCGCCTTTGTTGCTGGCGGTACTGTGAAGTAATGGGCATTTGATTTACGGCAGGTCGTTCTGGATCAGATAATCTAATTTAATCATAAAGTCGCGGGTTTCTTTTCTCAATCCGCCCCTTGAATCCTTTCTCGTTGGGCTTAGGGCTGTTATCCAGTCGGAAAATCCTCTTGAAATAGTGGCGCTCAATGAGTTGTGAACCCACTTTGGCGCTCCATTATATGAGGACGCCAAATACTTTTCAAGCTGGGGATCATTTAGTATTTTGTCTCCGAATTTCTTAAAAAGAACGTCTAAATTGTCGCTATGAAGCAAAATGGCCGACATAATCGAATTGAGGTGGTCACCTGCTCCATCTTTAAAGTCAACGGTAAGTTGGGCGGCGGGATAACCGGTTCTTATGTTTCTATAAGTCTTAGGAGTAAACTGGACCCAGCCGCAAGCATCGGAACGGTTACAAGTATGTTTCCATGCATTCTCGCGATTAGCGCCTAAAATTATAAGCACGCGTTCTGCCGTTTTCTGCGGATCAAGCTGAAATTCCGTAAAGTCGCCTTGTTCAAGCAAAGGAAGGCGCTCGAAAAATCTGGGTGACAGCGCTTCAACATCAACAACGAGCTTATTGGAAAACGTTTTTGACTTAACCCCTCTTTCTCGAAGAGTATTAAATGCTTTGGAGACAACGCCCTTAAGGTAAGTCGTACCCGCTTCAACCAAAATGCTCCTATTTTCTTCCAATTCAAAATATTCCGAATGAGGCACGTAAAGAAATCCTTTAACAACTTTTTTTGTTTCTCTTACTACTTTCCCTCGAACTATTCTGGACACCGGCTCTGTTTCCTTTCTGGGAAAGTTGTTCTTGATGACCACCGTATTCGCAGGTGCTACGACTCGATAGAGCGTATTCCACCAATTCCATCTTATGCCGTTCGGCCGTTCGACTATTTCGATCTGATAACCGTTGGGCGCAACAATGCTTACCCCGTTTGCTGTAATTTTGGTTTGAACGGCAATTACCTGAACTTCTTTAGTCTCGGTGTTCAGCAGTTTTAACCCGATAACCATTTCTTGCTCATTTAATCTTTTTCTTGTTGACGCTTTGCAAACTCGTTCTTTGTTGTCCCACAAACCCCTTTTTTGGTCGCATTCGGCTTGGGTTTTATACGATAAAATCGTATATCTATTCTCGTAATAAACAATCTCTTTTGAACCCATCGAGACGGGTACCCTTGCCAGTTCATCGTCTTTTTCAGAAAGTTTGTTCAAAATGTTTGGCGGTTGCAAAGAGATGTTCTCGGCAATAGTGGGAGCAGTGTCTGTTGAGATCGACGTGCTCATGTTCCCAAAAACAGAAATGGATGCGACTGCAAATAAAAAAACAAGGAGAACAAATACGGGTGGAGATCTTTTCATTGTGAGACGCCTCAATTTATCAAAGGACATGGTGGTAGGTTAGCATTTTATAGCAACGTTTTACAAGTTCTTTTCCAACTCATCAGCTTTATTGAGAACGACTCTCGAATAATAATTGCATATATTGGATGAACATTTTGTGTTTCCGCCGATATACGCCCTCGCGGCGCCGCTTTCTGCCGCTTTTGTCTGTTTATCGGCGCCTCCTTTAGCCAATTTAATAGCCGACGCCATAAAGGCATCCTCTATGTTCCACGGATTAGGCGGATTGTGGCCGGTGAGACGAGCCACCTCTTCTTCATAAGCCAGCCACGTTGAGGGTATGAACTGAGCCGGACCCATTGCTCCTCCACAGCCATAATTCGGTTCGCGCGACACTTTCACCGAATCCGGATTAAGCCCCAATTTGCCTATAATGGCAAAGAAAGCGTTTTTCTCCGTTTCCGCCCGCTGGAGATAGTGTGCCTTGCGGTTTGGATAATATTTGGTTCCAAGCCGAATATAGCATTCGTACATATCGTCTTTCCAATTACCGGTGCCAACATTCTGGCCAAGCCGAGATTCTATTTCTAAAATAGCAAGAAGAAAAGCCGGCCTTATGCCCGCTCTGATGGCGGCGAGCTGGGCATATCTCACCGCGTCTTCGGCAGTAATACCGTGCTGATGAAGGAAGGTTAATTGTTCCCTGATCTTTTCAATATCCTTTTGAGATTGTTTTATCAATTCTTGGAATTTAGACTCTTGGCCCTTGGTTTCTTTAAGCAATTTGTCCTTCTCTCCCCTGTTGATACCCAAGCTTCTCTTTTGAACCGCTTGGATGCCTATCAAATATTCCAAGTCGGTCTTTTTGCCTTCAAGTGCTATCTGATTTTCTTCAAGATCAGCTTTCAGGGTTTTGATTCCTTGAATAGTTGTTTTAAGATTATCTTGTGTATTCTGAAGATCATTCAGATAATTGAAAAAATCAGACAAGTTCTCGTTGTTAAATAATATCTCCGTAAGGGTGGTTTGGTCGTTCTGGTAAGCAATGTTTATATACTGGCCCAACGCGTCCTTATGCTTGGTTATTGCGTCTTCAGAGTCGCTTATCTTACTCTCGGTTTCCCTTATTTCCAATTCGGTTTTATTGACGGAAAGCTCAAGTCCTTTTATTTCAAGGGTTATTTGACTTATCTTGGCGTTCAATTGCTTTATCTCGTTCTCAAGAGTTCTTGACTGGCCCCGGGAAACGTCTATTTGGTTCTGATAGCCTTCTATTTGTTTCTGCAGTTCTTCTATCTGTTTCTGTCGTTCGGCTATTTCCTCCTGAATACCGGCATAAGAAAAATTAGCCATTAGCCAATAGCCAATAGCCAATAGCAATAAAAAAACAAGGGTGCGAGACAGGATACAGAATTGTGTCCTGTGGATTTGTTTATTAACACCTTTCATACCAATGTAGTATACTGAAAATAATGATGAACCACAAAACCATTTACTCTATTTCTGTTCTTATTTTCTTCTCTGTATTTTTGGGACTATTTTCATTAACCGCAAGCGGAGCGCCGGTTATTATGGGGGTGGAGCCGCAGCAATCCGTGCCGGGAGAATCCGTAAGCATTTTTGGCTCAGAATTGACCCCAAACATAGAGCTCCGATCCTCCGCTCGAACATTTCAGATCACCGGAAATATAAACCAGAACGAAACCGAAGTCAGTTTCCAAGTTCCCGCAAACATCCCGGCGGGCGAATACGAAATAGCAGTAACCGCCTCAAGCGGGACTTATTTCGGTGGTAGCGGGATAAGCTTGACTATCACGGTTGGCGGCACGCCATTTGATACGGCCACAGCCACAAGACCGAACATACCGACCGAAGGACTTCCTAATTTCGGCCAACTCATATCGACAATATTCACTTGGTCCCTCAATATCCTGGGTATTGTAGTTTTTGTAATGATATTTTATGCCGGATTCCAGTGGTTCACTGCCGCCGGAAATACAGCAAAAGTAAATGAAGCTAGAGATCGAATAACCAACGCCATCACCGGAGCCATCGTTCTGCTTGCGGCATATATTATTCTCTACACGATAAATCCTGACTTGGTAGGGGGAAGATTTACTTTACCGGGAATAGGAACAACTTCGCCAACTCCTGGCGGTGGTGGCGGAGGCGGAGGCGGAGGAACCGGCGCTTGCCGTGATCCCGGCGGCACTGTTGCAAATTATGCCGGAGATCTTGAGGACGCTATTGACGCAGTTATTGACAGTAATCCTGGAGGAATAGCTAATGAGCCCAATACTTGGGAGAATTCTTCTATTTTCCTTGGCTATGTAGCCGAGGAGCTCCAATCAGCCGGGTTTAACGCCACAATAAGTGTTAGTAATGGGAACGATAATCCCAACAGCGGCGATCTTATTGCTTTATGGCAAAACGGGGATACGACGGCAGAACGATACGACGCAGTAAACAGCGCCGGAGCAGGCAACCAATCCATGAGAAATGCGGCAACAGTCGGCTACACGGGAGATATCCCCTTAAGCTGTGTGCAGCAGTAATATGGCTTACATAGTAGGTTTGGTATTAATATTAGGTATCATATTTTCAGTTACAAGCGGAAACGGTTTTATAAGCAACCTGTGGGATTCGACGACTAAAAACATAAGCGGACTTGCTTTTCCAAAAACACAAAAAGAGATAGTAATAGATAACCTAAATTCACAGTATGACCTGTTAGACAAGTTCTTCTCTGATACGGCGCTAAGCCTGCTTCAAAATGAAGATATCCCGGCCAAGGATAAAAAAGCCATCCAAGGCGCCATCCAATCTTTCGGTAATTCAAAAGATCTTGTCTCTCAAATAGGCAATCTGAACAGAGATGATAAGAGTGTTACCAAGGCCTTAATTAAAAAAATGTTTGACCTAGATTCTGAACCTGGCCCTAATCCAACTTATATCCCGCCAAATTGCGAGCTTGCTTGCAAATAGGATTTTTTATTGCGTCTCTGCCGCCGATAAGAACGGCGATGGTAGTAGTTAAAAAATAGAAACTACTTTAACCGCCACGATGAGATATAGGTGGCGACTTCACTCATTTTAAGAGGAGTTGATACATTGCCCGTACGGATATAGAAATCTTCGCCATTTCCTGTTTTTAAATATGCCGGTTTGCGACTTGGCTTAACATCCACCACGCAAACAGTTTTATCATCGATATTGTTAAAAGTCAGTTTAACCAGCCGTCTAAACTCCGGCCCGACCATCGTACTGAAAATATTGTTAAAATGATTTTCAAAGCCATCAATGTCCGGTTTAGCAAGAGAAGCAAAATCGTCTTCAAGCCCTACTGGATTGCCTTCATCATCAACGCCAATTAGCAAAGAACCCCCATCCGAGTTTAAAAAAGCAGCCACCGTCTTCATAACTGTTTTTTCAAGTTCTTTGTTGGTTTGATTGCGTTTTGTGTCCCAACGGAAAGAGGTTTTAAACTCTAATTTTTCATGTTCACCGGATTTAATAAATTCGCCTATGTCCTTTTCCCGGCTCAGTAATCTGGCAAAAACTAAAACGATCAGCCCTAATTGGGCGAGCCCCAGTAAAGAGAATTCAACTATCTCAAATCGGATATAGCGAGCCAGAACAGAGCCTTTATATATTTCACCCCAATCAGCCGATAAAGCCAAGCCCATAAAAATCAGATAGGCTAGCGCCTCAATAATTAAAAGATTCCTCAAAACAACAAAAATTTCCCCTTTTTTAAATTCTTTTGCTCGCATATATGAAGTGTAAATCTCCTGTCGGTTTTTTCAACCCCACCTCCTAACAATAAACAATTAATCGGGAATACTTAATTTGTCATCACTAGTTCTCAACCACTATTCGTCTCAAATGTTGCGGAATATGAACCAAGATCTCCCACGAAATAGTATGCGCAATTTTAGCTGTATTCTCAACAGAATTTTTATCATCCGCATTATTGCTTATGATAATTACCGGATCGCCTAATCTTGGGTCGGGCAAAGAAGTTATGTCTACGGATGTAGTGTTCATACTAACTCTGCCGACAATCGGGCAGTAATTATTGCCGATTTTGAAAAAACCACAATTAGACAGCCTCCTATCAACGCCTTCGAAGTAACCAACCGGAACAGTCGCCACCTTAATCGGCCCTTCCGCCTGATAAGTAATATTATATCCGACAAATTCACCCGCCGGAATGGCTTTTATGGAGCTGATAATGGTTTGCATTTGAAGTACGGGCCTCAGATGTAATTTTGAGAATGGAGAGGAGTTTACTCCATATAAACCAATCCCCAACCGAACAACGTTGCAACAACCCCGGTCAGAATAAAAAGTTCCTGCGGTGTTTGCTAGATGAAAATATTTAATTATGGAGAAATTGCTTTTAATTAAGTCCGCCGCTTGTTCCCATCGCTGAATTTGCGATTCTGTAAATCCTTTGTCAGAACCATCTGCGTCTGCAAGGTGGGAGCACACTCCCTCTAGCTCTATATGTTTATTTGCCTTAATAATTTTAATGGCTTCTTCGGTTTGATTAGGCAACACTCCCTGACGGTGCATTCCTGTATCCACCTTCAAATGAATTTTTACACGCATAGTTATCGTTCTCGCAAGTTCTTGTAACTGTTCGATGCTGGTTATAGTAAAGGCGGTATTTGAAATTTTGGTGCTCTTAATATTTTCGGCCGAGACATATCCAATGACTAAAATTTCAGACTTAACACCTTCGTTTCGAAGAATCATGGCTTCATACAAAGAATCTACGACAAAAAAGGCGATATTTTCTTTATCTAAAATCTGTGCAACTAAAGTAAGTCCGTGACCGTAAGCATTACTTTTTAAAACAGGTGCGAATGAAAATTTTGGATATTGCCGTTGATATTCTTTTAAATTTCCCGCCAAATTGTTTTTAGAAATCCGAACTTCCACGTGAGGATTGTAGCGTGTTAAATACTTTTTTATTCTCCTGAAAAATCTTAGTAGTTTCAATGGCTAATTTTGTTGACCGACGCGATAAAGCCACACATAAAGAAGGATGCCTTGGATCCAGAACATAACCAAATTAATCCCATGAGTGCCTGGCCCTGTCCAACCGGCGGCAAGATAGAAATTTGCATTCATTAATATTCCGCCGATTAAAGCCAGACTGGATAATTTCAGGGCAATTTTTTTGACAGCTGATTTTTTTGAATAAATAAACAGTACGCCGGCAATAGCAAGCGTAACGGCTATGGCTATCTGGCTCCATTCAACCGTATATGCAAAAAGGGTCGAATTGCGAGTGGCAAAACCAAGAAGAAAATCTTTATACCACGGGAACGGGTTTTTACTGGCAAAAAATCCGAGCGTACCGTTAATACCGTCCACAAATTCGGGACTTGATACTTTTTCCCATCCCGCCGACCACCATTCATAAGCCAATGTCATTTGTATAGCAACTAACCCAAGAAGGTAAAGCGAACTCTCGCCCAACCTCTCAGTGATGCTTCTTGAGCCCAAATGAGTCGCAAGATAGCACTTGGCCGAAAAAGCTTCCCATAGGGCAAATAAAGCTCCGACTACGCCTAAGACACGGGCCACCGGATGTTTAAATAAAGCAACTGCGGCAAAAACCAATATCGCCGCAAGAGCAATGCGCATTAACCGATCTAACCAATTTATATTTTTTTCCATATTTTAAATCGCTAAATTTTAAATTTAAATTCAACCTGATTATTTATTGTTAATCTAGTCCATATTTTTATATCATTATCATCGATCAGCGCGGCCGACCACATCGCGCTTTTCATTGGATATTGGAAGCGTAAACCAAAACTCCGTTCTCCTGTCTTCGGAATCGAATCCCACCTTTCCGCCTAAATTTTCAACATAAATCTTAACAATATAAAGACCCAGTCCAGTACCTTCTGTTTCTTTAATCCGTCCGCTTTCACCCCTGAAAAACTTCTCAAAAAGATGTTTTTGCTCGTCTTCCGGTATGACCGGCCCCCTGTTAACTACCGCGATTCTGACGAAACTACCTTCTTTTTTAAAATCAATTATAACAGGACTATCAATCGGAGAATATTTGATGGCATTTGTAACAAGGTTCCCAAGAATATCGTACAACATTTTGGGGTCAGAAGTTATTGACAGATCATCCTTGGTATCAAAAAGTATCTTCTTTCCTTTGCTGTCGGCATAGGGCATAATATCGTTTACGAAATCTCTAATGAATCGGGAAAGATTAATTTCTTGAATGTTTTTGACATTTGTACCCAATTTCATCCTTGAAAGATCGAGAAGATCGTTTACAAGCTTATCCAGCCCTCCAATCGAATCGGATATTTGGCCAAATATACCTTTTTGCTTTTCATCCAATTCCCCGTCTAGAGATTTTTTAAAAAGCTCTATCAGCCAATTGATCGAGGCCACGGGTGTTTTTAATTGATGTGAAGCAATTGAAATAAACTCATCCTTGATCTTCACTATTTCTTCCTCTTTTTTCTTAACCAAGTTCATCAGATAAATGGTTTGAAAATTTAAAACCGAAATCAGCATAACAAATATTCCTACTCTTATTTTTTCATCGTTTTGAAGTCCTAGATGTTGTATTCCTTGAATATCTTGGATATTAGAAACAATCCCCAGATGTTCTAGATATAACAATGAGCCGTAGAAGAGTAACGCCGTTAAACCGGCTGCAAGCGGAGCAAATGGAGCAATAACAATAGCTGAAATTACCGGAAAAACATAGAGAAAGAACATGTCGCTATGCGGTCCTCCAGAATAGTGAATGATGAGAGTAATAAAGATGATGTCCACCACAAGCTGGCTGTCTAAAATAATCTTCCTGAGAATTTTGATTTTCCCCAGAAAAAACCAAGAAAAATTTACAGCAAAATAGACCGGCAAAATTAAAAAAACAATCGCGGTAGGATTATAGTCTAAAATATTGAGCTTCCAGAAAACCACCACCCCTGCTCCAAAAATCAACCCCATCACTATTCGGATTAGCATAAACCCAAAAATCAGCGACCCTATATCATCGTAGTATCTCGTAAAAAAACTTTTTATTTTATTCCCCATGAGTCTCTGATTCTTACTGGTTAAGATTGGACTCAACTCTCTTCAATAATACCGCGTTTGTAGCCACAATAATAGACGAGGCGGACATCAGCAGAGCCGCAATTTCCGGTCGCAATGACCATCCCAAAGAATTGTAAAATACGCCCGCGGCCACTGGTATGGCCAACATATTGTAAATCGCCGCCCAGAAAAGATTCTGCTTCATCTTGACGACCGTCGCCTTGCTCAATCTAATAGCCGCAACAATATCGTAAGGGTCGGATTTCATAAGCACGATATTGCCTGTTTCAATGGCCACATCCGTACCAGCTCCGATGGCAATGCCGATATCGGCTTGCGCCAACGCTGGCGCATCATTAATACCGTCGCCAACCATTGCCACAAACTTACCCTCGCCTTGAAGTTTTTTAACCCAATTGGCTTTTTCAGCAGGCAAAACCTCCGCAAATACACGATCAATTCCCAGTTGTTTTGCGATTGCTTCCGCCGTCTGCTGATTATCGCCGGTAAGCATAATAGTTTCTATTTTTATTCTTTTTAATTCCCGGATTGTTTTATGAGAAGTTTCTCTAACTGCGTCGGCAACAGCTATCGCTCCGATAATCTCTTGGTCAAGCGCGAGTAACATCACAGTCTTGCCATTTCCCTGTAAACGCTTGGTTTCTTGATCAACCTCCGCGGGAACAGAAACCTGATTCAACTCCATTAATTTCTGATTTCCAAACAGTATAACCTGTTCTCCTTCTTTTATTTTTCCGCTTAATCCAAATCCGGGAGTTGCCTTAAACTCTTGAATTTCCGGTTGATATACTTTTAATTCTTCCGCTTGTCGTTTTATTGCCGTATCAAGCGGGTGAGATGATGTTCTCCCTATGCCGGCGGCCAGACCGACAATCAACGCCTTCACGCCTTGGCCGGCTATCGCTTCGAATTTTTGAACATCAAATGTGGCCAGACCGCTCTTTTCTGCCGTTTCAGTAATGGTTTTCGCCAATGGATGCTCCGACTTTTTTTCGATAGAAGCCGCTATTTGTAAAATTCTGTCTCTAGTTTTTTGATCCTTAAATTCCAGAAACGAAACTACGTCAGTCACTTCGGGCTGTCCTTTAGTAAGAGTGCCGGTTTTATCAAGAATGATGGCATTTATCTTTGCCGCATTCTCCAGCGTAGCCGCATCTTTTATGAGGATGTTGTGCTTAGCCCCGATTCCAGTGCCTACGGCAACAGCTGTCGGCGTAGCCAAACCCAAAGCGTCCGGACAGGCAATCACCACCGTTGAGACCGCAAATGTCAAAGCGGTAATAAGAGCCGCGCTGGCGATAAAATACCAACCAAAAAACGCCAAAAGACCGGAACCGATGGCCACAATTACAAGATATCCGGCCGCCCGATCGGCAATACGCTGGCCCGGAGCTTTAGAATTCTGAGCGGTTTCAACCATTTTAATAATGCTCGCCAGCACTGTTTCGCTGCCTACTTTTACGGCTTTGAATTTAATAGAGCCGCTCTGGTTGATAGACCCCCCGACGACACTGTTGCCTAATTTTTTATGCACGGGAAGCGACTCTCCCGTTATTAATGACTCGTCAATGTATGTTTCCCCCTCAACCACCTCGCCGTCAACCGGAATCTTGTTGCCTGGTTTTATTACCACAATATCGTCCTTTATGATTGCTGAACTTAAAACGTTAATTTCTTTTCCGTCTCTGATAACGATTGCCTGCGGCGGCACCAGATCAAAGAGCGCGCGAAGTGCGTCGGATGTACCGCGTCGGGATTTCATTTCCATCCAATGGCCAAAGAGCACAAAAGTCACAAGCAATGCCGCCGCCTCATAAAATGTTTCCGATCCCGGCCAAATTGCGGTTAGTAGAACACTGAAAAGATATGCCGCCAGCACGCCGGTAGCGACAAGTACCGACATATTCAGCTTGCGCGCCTTGAGCGAATAGTAAGTGCCGGTGATAAAAATGGAACCGGTCCAGAAAACAATGGGCGTAGTCAGTATAAAGAGCAACCAATTTATCGGAATTGGAGAGGGTAGAATTATTCCAAAAACTTTTTCTCCAACCGGTGAATACAGAAAAATCGGAATAGACAACAAAAATGAGACCCAAAACCGCCGGCGCATGTCTTGCTCCATTTTTTTCGCCATCTGCGGACTAGTCATCGCCGTCTCGTGGTCCTTGTGGCTCAATTCTGAAACATCGTAATCGTCCGGCTCTTCTTTAGGAATCAGCGCCATCCCACAGCCGGGACAAAGCCCCGGTTCATTCCGAATGACCTCCGGATGCATCGGGCAGGTATAGATGACTTTTTTGCCATTTTTCTGTCTTGGCTCTTCCGTGGATTTTTTGTTATGTGCATGCTCGGTATGACAGCATGTCATATCCATTTGGTACTCAATTTGCTTGGCCTCCACGTCGCAGCCGCAAGAAACGGTCAGCTTTTCAGCGACAGAACATAAACACTTCTCGCCACAAGAACACTGATTTTTTTCAACATGACTGTGATCCATAAGTGAAGAATAAAAATATTTCGCCAGGCAACCAAACTACTTCTGAATAAAGTAATTGCTGCCAAAAAGCCAATGCATATATTTGAGATTAAAGTAATGACCGAGATGAAGCAAAAAGGCACAGACACCGATAGCCAGCAGCAGCCAGCCCATCCAATCGGTAACTTGCCAACCAAATATCACTGCCGAACCAAGACCGATTAGAAATACGCCCAACAATATCCCGCTTACGTCCAGAAAAACAAAGAATGTAATTTTAAATATTTTGTAGATCAGATTCATCTCGTTAGAAATAGTGCAAGCACCCATACGATGGTAAAAGCACTGTATTTACCTTAATTTATTTATTAGTAAGACTTGTGTTATGCATCCACGCAATATATGCGCCTCCTATACCGGACCAAACTCCTATAGTAATCGCTCCAACGACGAAGCTTCCAAAGTTAAGCCAGGTAAATCCCGGCAATAACTCAAAAATTGCATGGTGAAGCTCGGCAGCTTTACTGGTAAGAGTTGTACCATATATCAAACAAGTGGTATATGCCACCACACCGCCTAATGCGCAAAGTGAACTATATTTCTTAATTGATAATTTTCCCATATTTTTATTGTTAAAATTTTAATTTAATTGCCACTGAAACGACCTCTCGGGGATACCGTCGATATTTTTTATTTTTAGAATTACCCCCCCTGGTCTTGGAATTATCTGTTGGAATCTCAACACCCCCTCTCTGTGATGGCCTCCGGGTCCGGCACCTTCCCAAGAAACGGGTTTATATTCTTTTCCGTCAGCAATTAATACTGCAACCTCGACCATATCTTCAGATAGTTCTATCGTGTGTGTATCCATTACTACCTCAAACCCCAGAATCTCTTCCAATAATTTGGGAGTTGCTGTTATGCTTACGGATCCCTCGTTATTGGTTTGAGATTCGAGATTGCTTGGCAATTGATCATTCCCTATTGTCGGTGATAGCGACGGTTCAGTTAAAGGTTCAGATGAGGTATTAATAATATAAACAGCAAGAGCAGTAATTCCTACAAAAGTTACCATGATGACAATAATATTCTTCATTTCTTTGTTGCGTTAATATTTTTATATATACTTAGAAACTTTACGAACTTTATTGGCTATATAAGCAATTCCGCCGATATTGAAAGCCAAGCCAATCCAAAAGAATTGAGCTTGGTATTGTGTTAAAAAAGTAATCACGCCGGCCGTAGCTATCAATGGCGCGATGTTGGCCAAATAATGAGCGCAACAGGTGATCATCGCCGCGGTAGAAGTACCTCCGGAAACAGCAATTATTTTTCCTGAACCCTCCGTGAGACGAATTGCTTGTCTAAGGTAAATATAGAGCCCGACCTGAACTCCGAAACCAACTGCCAAAAACACAATATAATACCAAAATTTTTCAAATTGGCTGACGGCCAATTGAGTATCAGATATCAAACTAACGACGGTAAAATAAATCGCCAAGAGAACCAGTGTTCCCAGAATACCTATCATAATTGGTCTTTTTAATGCCGGGTTAATCATTTTCTCTTTGATAATCTATGAATTTCAAGAATTTCGCGAATCGCTTTCTCTGTCTGGTTAGACTTCATTTGTTTCACCACGTGTGTTGAAAGGTGTTTTTCCAAAACAATATTTTCAATACCGGACAAAGCTTCTTTAACTGCCAAAGACTGGGTAATAATATCCACACAATACTTGTCTTGCTCAACCATCTTCTCTATTCCTCTAATTTGGCCGGCAATGATACGGAGGCGCTTGATAAGCCGCTTTTTTAAATTTTGATTTTCCATATTTAAAGTATACCCCTATGGGGTATACTTTGTCGAGTTGCCCCCCATATATAAAAAGTGTTACCGGTGTACTTATCCGGCACATTACCCACGGGTATTGACGATTCATATAAATAGGCGTACAATATAGGTATCCGAGTTCGTTGGCAATTTGGCCACAAGAACCTGGGAATCGAGGTGTGTCATGAAGGAAGGGCTCGTCAGTTTGATCGTCGCAATGCTCGGTTTCGTTCTTCCGTCGTTCGGTTTGGCACAGGAGATGCCACAGCCCCAGGTTCCGCCAGCACCACAAGCGGAAGCAGTGCCTTCGGTGCCGGGGATCGTGCTCGAAGAAATCGAGGGAATCTATGTTTCTGTCGGCATCAATGCCGACGGGGATCAGTACCAGCAGGCCGTGACAATCAGCTCTAACGGCGATTCGCTCGATGTCCTGTGGGTCAACAAGGGAGGCGAAGTCACTGCCAGAGGAATTGGTTTCCTGGAGAATGACGTTCTTGCCATTGCATTCGTTGCAAGCAAAGGCGAGCTGGGCCTTGCGACCTACCGCCTAGACCAGAAAGAGAAAGAGAAATTCTGGTCCGGCTCATGGAGCGTCTTCGGTTCGAATGGAAAACGCTTTCCAGAAGTGATGTCAAAGGTCGCTCCGTTAACCGAAGAGGATCGAAATGATCTGAAGGAATTGCCTTCGAAGCCGAAGACATCACCGCCGGCAAAGGCGCCCGCAAAATCAAAGGTGGCCTAGCCGAAAATGCGCCCGCGCGTTTAATACGTGCGGGCGCCACTCATTCTACCTCAGTTTTATTCGTCTAGCTTACCCTTTCTACTAATCTTTTGCCACGGAAAATCCATTTCCCAAACTCAACTACTAGAATATTAACTAGGCCAATTAGTACAACTCCTAAAAGCCAGTAGAAAGGCAATGGGGTTGTTTTTAGCAAAGACTGCATAAATGGAGTATAGATAGCCGTAACCATAAGAACCAATCCAATACCTACACCACCGACCAGATAACGATTTGAAAAAACAGGGTATTTGAAGATATTTTTATCTAAGCTTCTAAGTGAAAAAGCTAAAAATAAGGTATAACTTCCGAAACTGGCGAAAATAAATGTTTTTACAAGATCTTCCGGAAAACCGGCTCGTAATAATAACCAGTACAATACAAATAAAAGTGCGCTTGTGGAAAGGCCAATGAATAAAATTAAGAATCTCATCATAGGATCAAAGAGGCCGGTTTTTGTGCTCTGGGGACGGTAAGTTAAACCGTCAATATCCTTTTCAAAAGCGAACGCAACAGCCGGAAAACTGTCCGAGAAAAAATTCACATACAAAATCTGAAGCGCATTCAACGGAAGAGCTAAACCGGTTATTAAAGCCCCGCCGATCAAAAAAAGCTCGTCGGCTGTATCAGAAAGAAGATATACGATAACCTTGCGTATGTTGTGCATTATTTGACGCCCCTCCTCCACTGCAGCAGCGATAGTTTCGAAATTGTCATCCAATAAGACAAGGTCTGCGACATCGCGCGCCACTTCTGTTCCCGAACCCATAGCAATCCCTATGTCGGCTTGTTTAATACTCGGCGCGTCGTTTACGCCGTCGCCAGTCATTGCCACAACTTCTCCTGTTTCTTGGAATGCTTTTACAATTCTCGTCTTATCCAGTGGTGACACGCGAGAAATAACTCGTAGAGACGGTAAACGCTTTTTGAGATCCGCATCCGAAAGTAGGCGAAGTTCTGAAGAATCAAGAACGCTTTCCTTCTCAATTTCAAGGCCAACTTCTTTCGCTACAGCTTCGGCCGTGCCGCGATGATCGCCAGTCATGACTATTACTCTTATGCCAGATTCTTGCACTTTACGGACCGCCTGCTTAACATTCGGTCTGACCGGATCACGCATGGTAATTAGGCCTTGAAACACAAGATTCGCTAATTCCAAGTCCTTCGAAAAAGTGAAATCTTCTTTTTTTTCAATTTCTTTTATCGCCACTCCAACTACAAGTTCCCCGGATTCAGCGAGAGAACCGATTTCTTTTAAAGCAGCGTCCTGTTCAGTGGGGCTTAATGTCGAATGGCCGATAAAAACATCCGGCGCGCCGAAGAATAAAAGTAAATGTTTTTCTCCGTCATGTATCAGTGAAGCGGAAAATTTATTAGCCGCATTGAACGGCAGTGAATTTAAGATTGAGGTTCTTTTCTTAACATCTTCCACAAATATATCTCGAAGGGCAGCCGACCTCACTAATGCTGTCTCCAGTATTCGTCCGCTGGTTCGCCACTCTGCCGGTGGATCGTTGGGGTTCTCTATTAAGATATTGGTGTTAATGAGAGCTAATTCAAGCAGATTTTTTTCTTCCACGCCTTCAATCGGAAGCACCTTGCTTAATTCCATTTTTGCCATTGTTAATGTCCCTGTTTTATCAGTGAGAATTACGCTGGTATCTCCCAATGTTTCCGCCGCAATCAGTTTTCTGATAACGCCTTTGCGCCGTGCCATACGCTGAACTCCTATTGCCAAGATAACCGTCATGGCTACTGGCAGACCCTCAGGAACGGCCGAAACGGCGATTGCCACGGATGTTAAAAACATATCCACGCGTGAATATCCCAAAGCAAGACCTATACCAAAAACGATAAGCGTAAGGATGCACAAAAAGATTCCCGCTTTTGTGCTAAAACGCTTGATTGCGTTTTGTAGCGGAGTTTCTTCCCCCCGTGACTCCGAGACCAAAGTTGCAATTTTTCCCAGTTCTGTCGCAAAATCAGTTCGACATATAACCGCAGTACCAATACCTTGTGTCACAAGGGTTCCGGCAAAAACCATAGGGTACTGATCACCAATAACTGCCTCTACATTTACTGGATCAACTGATTTTGATACCGGCAGAGATTCTCCCGTAAGAATTGCTTCGTCAATTTGCAGGTCATTAACAAATAAAAGCCGTCCGTCAGCGGGGATACGATCTCCTTGGGCAAGATGAATAATATCTCCAGGCACCAATTCCGCAGCATCTATTTCACGTTCGATGCCATCACGAATAACCCTTGCTCTCTGCTTAAGATATGTTTTAAGTTCTGCTAACGCTCTCTCGGCTTTATATTCCTGATAAAAACCGAGGATAGCATTGGCAATTACAGCTGCGAATATAAAAAGTGCATCGCGATAGTGAGCAATAAATAAGGTGACAATGCCGGCAAACAACAGAATCAAAATCAGTGGGCTTTTGAATTGGTTTAATAAAATAAAAAGTCCGGGAGCTTGCCGGGGCTTTTCAATTACATTAGGCCCGAAAACTTTTATTCTCCTTTCCGCCTCGGTTTCTGAAAGACCGCTTCGAGCGTCAGTTTCTAATACTTCGATAACCCTTGAAGTTGGTAGAGCCCAAAATAGTTGTTCCTCTTTAGTTCTCTGGATCATAGAGTTTTAGCAATCAACCCGATTATCAATATCCCGGCGGAATTTAAAAGAAATGACAATAAAATAAAATACGAATTTTTCATCTTTGATAAACCCAGCATTGCCACCCCAATCTCATCAGGCAATGGCGAAGCTATTATTAGGGCCCCCACAAAAGGGATAAGCCACCTGAAAAGTTTTAACTTAAAAACTGAAAAGAATCTTTCCGTCCTTGATATCTTAACCAGATAAGAAAAGTCCTGGGAAACCTTGTCTCTTACAAAGCGGAAAATTATCAGGTCTCCGATCAGGGCACCTAATCCACCCAAAATAGCTACCATAATAATCGAATTTGATTGGGCTATTTCTCCCAGAGCTACGGTGGCAGGAGCCGCGGTAAAAACAGATACGAAGAAAATGCCGGCAATAAAACTGCCGATAAACCTCACTTCTTGAGTTGATGTGATTAAGTCTTGAAGAGCTCCGGTTTTGGCGAGGATAATGGCTATGAAAACGCTAAATATAACGAGTACCAAGTCTCTAACTAAATTGTTTCCGTAGTTGTTCATGTGATTTTGCAGATTCTAAAATTTGACCCGTCCTGGTCGTAAAAACAGAACGGCGCGCAACCGACTATTTGGATTTACTATCCTGGAATTCGCGATCGCTGAGAATTCGTCTATATATTTTTTCATATCCGGCAACCATTTTATCCAAACTGAAATACATCTCCGCACGCTTGCGCACTTTGGTCCTGTCAATATCGTTAATATGCCGTATTGCGTCAATCATTCCATCTACATCATTAACGACAAATCCTGTTTCTCCATGCCTAACGATTTCCAAAACGGAACCGTTATCAAATCCGATGACAGGAGTTCCGCATGACATAGCTTCAATCATTGAATAACCAAATACTTCACTCACGTTACTAGGAAACAATAAGGCCTTCGCTTTTTGAAGAAGTTGAATTTTTTTGTAAAATGGCATCTCGCCGACATATCGTATACTTTTGCCATCGATATGCGGCTCGACATATTTTTGCCAGTATCCTTCTTCGGGATAACTCGCTCCCGCAATTAGAAGTGGGATTCCGGTCGCCTTTGCGGCTTCTATCGCAAAAGTTGTTCCCTTATCCTGCGTAATGCGGCCCAGAAACACGAGATACTTTTCAGGTTCTGGTTCAAAGGCGAAAATGTTCGTATCTACTCCGTGATAAATGTTCGCGTACCAATTGAGATTGGGCATCTGCTTTCTCTGCGCCAATGAAAACGAAATATACCGATTATTTTTGTGCAATTCCAGAATCGAGCGAACACGATCTTCTATCGGGCTATGTACCGACACAACAGTAGGAACATCGATCAGATTATTAAAGAACGACGAGATAATCGTAAAATGAGAATGAATTATGTCAACATTATTTCGAGCGAACTCATAACACCGAGAAGCGTGTTCAAACATATAGTACTTACGAATATCATCCGGGAGCTCGACTTGTGATAAAGCCGGCCCTATTGAGTGAAGGATGGTGTTCGTCACAGAATCAGTCGCACCAAAAAGATGGACCTCATGCCCTAGATGCTGCAGACCCTCGCTAAGCGAACCAACATGAGAATAAATAGCCTTGCTTGCAAGGGGATTTGTCGGGTGATAATTTGATACGAGTTGCGCGATCCGCATGTATTTTACTTTATGACATTTTTATAATCTGTTCAAACAGATCCAGATAATAAGAAAAAACAGTAAATGGCTCATGCCGTTTTTTGATATGTTCTGCGAATTGTGAGGCTTCGGGCCACGCGGTACGCAAAAAAAGTTCCCGTATACGCCGAATCACATTGCCGGGATTATCAAAAGGGACGATCCAATCCCCCATTCCGCATTCCATATACTCGCTAACCCAGCCGACATTCGGGGAAATTAGTGTAGGAATCCCAACCGACACGGCTTCCATAACAACAGTTGGCGAAACATCAAAATGAGAAGGCAATATCATCATGTCAACCGATCCGTAGAACTCTCGCAGAGCTTCACGCTTCATATGGGGCAAAATATCAATAAGTTCTCGGTACCGTGCTTTAAAGTCTGCCTGCACCGGGGTATCGGGAATTTCCGTTACAGAGCGTATGCGCCATGGCAGTCTCTGTCTGTTGACCTCTTCGGCAACAGCAAGAATTGCGCCTTGGTTTTTAATACGATCCCAGCGAGCTACGACGCCTAAAATACGGGCATCACGCTTTTGGGGAATAAAATTTCCAGTAAACGGCCAGCCGGAATGAGGAAGCGGTATAATAATTGAACCGCGCATAACATCCGGCCGCACAGTGTTCTGAAATACTTCCCGGCTATACTCATTGAGGAAGATATTAGTTGAAGCTGTTTCAGCAGCTTCTTTTTCCATAGCATAACACATGGCACGGCCTCCAGGAGAGAATAAATCGCCATACGCGTCTACCTCGCGTTTCCATATTCCCGCATGTTGAATAACGAATGGCAGATCATTGCGGCGGGCGGCGGCGGACAGAATCCACGCAAAAGACGAAAAACCATTTATGAGCACAATGTCAGGAGAATCTTGCCGCATGAGCTCGGCAACAGTTTCTATATCTTTCGCAAAGAATACCTCCGGGGCAACTCCTTCGGACACCTTACGAAGGGCTTCCTGTGTCGCGGACTGACTTGAAATCTTAAAGAAACTTCTTCCAGTATCAACCCGTAACAGTTCCTCAAGCGGCTCCGCTCCACCCGGTCCATGAAGAAGACCTGTCCAGCTGTGTCCGTGCGAGACAATAAACGCTGAAAATTCAATAGTAAACCGTGCCGGTCCGCCCTTCACATGCAGCGCTGAATTAGGAAGACTTGTAAAATAATCATTTGAGAAAATCTTCATAAATTAAAAGGTTTCTGATTATGCATTTCAATATCAGCGATATAACTGGCGCCGGTCCCAAGTTTTTTATCGTTATGAATAAAAGCTACTTTCATTTTAAATGATGTGGTAATAATTACTAAAATAAAAAGGTCCGAGCATGCTTTTATCATAGCAAAAATTCGCCCCAAACCATATTGTCATTAGAACAAAAAATCACCTTTCGGTGATTTTTTGTCTTAAATACTGCACTCCCTCCATAGACGGACAGGTAGCAGGCATGAATTTTATCAGCGCAATAAAGAATATTGGGAAAATTTATACGTTTTCAAACTCTTAACGCAGTATCGTGGCACTTAAAGCTCTACGGGTTATTTCGCCAAAGTAGCCATAGGTTGGTTGAATGCCATACTTTTCCTATAGTTATTTTATAATAGAATAGACGGCTTGGAGGCAAAAACAAACTTTGACCCGGAAATAAACACCAACAGCAAAAGTAATGTTAAAAAAAGTTTTTTCATATTATTTCTATTATAAACCTATTCCCAACCAAGACAAATTCAAAAAAAAGGGGGGTCTTTTGCGAGCCGTGATAGACGTTACTTGTGGTGAGTTTATCGAACCAGAACTTGGATTATGAATAATCATGGTTCGACAGGCTCACCATATAATAGCAGTTTTTATCTGCCGATTCTAGTCAAATCAAACAAAAAAGTCGTCACGCTGAGAAGTGCGCCCAACGGACGACTTCTTGCATAACGACGGAACTACTTCTTGAGGACTACTGCGTTGACCGCGGAGATTATGAGTTCAGCATCTTCCTTATTGGCTACTTCAGCCACAAGGTCTCCAAAGCGGTCAAGAACTGCGAAATCACCTCTGCCAAGTCCGCGGTCGCGGTAGCCCAACTTCCAAGGTCTTGGACGAGGAGTAAAGTACCCCTTCTTCTTGAGAGACTCCAACGCCTCGCTCATCGGCATGTTACCTTCTAAATCGATTGCTTTTGCGATTGGTGGTCGTCTCCGATTGAGATACGACTTGGGTGCTTTGCTCACGGTCTATCTCCTCTCCCTATCTGAATCTCAAGATGACCTAATGATACCACACTTCTGTGGTCAATGCAAGCTTTGCTGCCGGGTCAGGGATCGAACCTGAAGTCTTCTGCTCCAAAGGCAGACGTGTTACCAATTACACCACCCGGCAATAATAATTTAAGTTGATTTAATGATACCAGCTGTCCACCCTGATATTCTTCTATTTAAACTAGAACTTGCTTTAATATTAATTTTTAATATACCGAAATATGATTTGCCTGTATTTTTTCTTTTTGTATGTACTTTATTCTTTTTGTAGTAAATGTGCTGAAAATAGTTTTGAGAAAAACCAGTTTGACTTGACCAATATTCAACAACCTCACCGACTCTATGTTTATGGTTTTCGTGCAAAAATATATCAAATACTAACATATTTTCAGGAATTTTACATATCTTTAACAACCAGCTAATAAAAAACCTGATCATAAGTGGATCTGAATTTATAAATTGAGCGCTTGATCCGGGCCTCCATTCTTTTTCTTTTGAACCCTCAGCCCAATATAATGCAATTCCAATAAGCCATTTTTCTCTTTCAGTTAACTTTCCAACATCTTTTTCAGCGCTTTCCTTGATTATTTTTGTTCTGAATATTCTGTCTTCCTTTTTCTTTAGAGCGCCTCGGCGAGCAGAAGCAAGCTTTTTATCGGTCAGCCTTTGCTTTTGTTTTTTAGACAATCCAACGGATTGCAACCAAAGAGCTAAAGAAGATTTGGCAACTGGAACTTGTTCAAGGATTTCGGTATACGAAAACCCTTCTTTTCTTAACAATATTGCCTTTTCTTTTTCTTGAATTTTGGGAATCATTCGAACATAGATTATTATTATCTTATTGTATCATCCCCGGTTCAGATAAACAAATCTACCGCTCAAAAAAAGCGTTTTATCAATGCCCCAAACCCGTTTAAATATTACTTCTTTACTATGAAAAGAAGCGCCAGTATGGCAACGACAGAAAGACCAAATCCATAAGTAAAAGTATAAGTAGAATTCATATTCCACAAAAAGCCAGCGATAAGACCGGCGGGTATTAAAGCCAAGCCGGTTGATGTTTCAAAAGCACCAAGAGAAGTGGCTCGGTCTTCCACAACCGACAGATCAGAAACGAAGGCCCTTTGACTGGCATCTATGAACGCCTTGAATGCCCCATAGAGAGCAAAAAGCCCCAGAAGCGCAAGTAAACTGCCGGCATAAATAAAGCCGAGTGAACTCAAGGCAAATAATGAATAGCCGATAACCAGAACCGGTTTACGGCCCACCTTATCCGACAATCGCCCAGCCGGCATCGATAGAGATGCGTCGAAGATATTGAAAAAGATATACAACAATATCGGCAAACTGATAGCGAGTTTTTCCGGCTCAAACGAGGTCACAAAAAATCTAAGGAAACGATAAGACGCCAAACCGCCAACGTCTTTAAGCGATTCGCTGGCCTTAAGAACAAAGAACATAAAATTAAAATTGGCCAAATTAAAAATAGTAGCAACAATAAGGAATTTTTTCAGTTGTGGTGAGAGGTTTTTAAATGAGAGTTTCGTTGGTTTTGATTCGCGTTCTGTCAATGACTTGGGCTCGCGGACAAAAAACAGCGGGATAAGAGCGGCCAAAGCGACAACGGCAGCAATTAAAAATATGGACCGGAAAGCAAGTCCGAAATCGACAAAAAGGATATAAACAAAAACAGACCCGATGATAGCGCCCAAGCTATCCATTGCGCGTTGAATACCGAATCCTCTGCCTCGCGCCGATTCATTTATGGATTCTGAGACAATGGCGTCCCTTGGCGCATCCCGCAAACCCTTGCCGACTCTTTCAATCGGCCTTAGAACAAAAACCTGCTGCCAGGTCTGGACCAGCGGAAACAAGAATTTGGCCATTGCCGAAAATCCATAACCCAGATAAACAAATCTTTTATACTTTCTCCTTTGATCAGCCCAATGGCCTGAAAAAACTTTGAAAACAGCGGCTAAAGCATCCCCTATCCCGCCAACCAGCCCGACAGCCAATCCCGCTCCGCCCAAAGCAACGATAAAGAACGGCAACAAGGGCTGGATCATCTCGCTTGAGAAATCAGCCAGCAAAGATGTCAGACCTAAAAGAATTATGTTTGTCATTAATTTAATCGACTTAGTTTCCTTTATGTACAAAATCCTCTGCAGGAATTACGATGCCTTTTCGGTCTAACACCGAGGCTATGACGGTATTGTAGTTTTTATTTTCGTCATAAATTTGTTTTAAAATATCCGTCACCTCGTCTTCATCAAACCCGTCGACTATTTTTACCAAAAAACTTATTATTTTTTCATAATTTAAGTCCCCAATATTTTTCGGGTTTTTAATTATTTTATTGCCAATATACCGCGTTAAATATTCCTCTATCAATGCCCGCTTTGCCAGTTTGTCGTTTATTTCCAGGCCGAAACGTGTGCGTCGTAAAGCTTCTATGCCCAGGCCAAATCTAATCGGCATATCGAAACTAAATAAATTTTTTACATCGTTAAATTCTCTTTCCAAAATGTGCCCAGCCCCGGTATGCATTGCCCCGAGAGTAAGTAATATTTTTATTTTATCAGTTTGAGATGTTTCTTGGCCGCTATTTTGAAGTTGTTCGGTTCTTTCTTTAATTTTTTTGGAAATGAATTCTTCTCTTTTACGCTCAAACTCGCCTCTGGCTACAAAATATTCTTTGATCGCTGACACAGCCTCTTCCACGGATAGAGCAGATTTATATTTGGCAGAACTTTCAGACATTTTATTAAAGATCTCCTCATTCCGCCGAGAAAGAATATCTTCAACTATCCATATTTTTTTCCCGCTGTTAAATATCATATCGAACTGAGCTTTGGTAAAATAATAAAATGACCCCTCATCAGTTACTCCAAATTCACTCAAAGCTTCCTCCGGACTCTTTTTGCCGAGAGATACTTCATTTAATACCGTCTCTAAAAGACGCGGATCAGTTAAAATCAGTTGTTCGGGCACATAGATATCGGCTTGTTTAAATTTATTTTTAAACCCATCCACATCAAATTGACCGACATGGCTGATCAAAAATATCTCAATTTCAATCTTTGATTCTTTTTCTGGCTGTTGGAGGAGTTGTTCTTTATGGTCCATGGTTTTTGATTACCGACTTGCGAAGTCGGTAATCAACGATCAAGTGGTTAGTTCAATAACCGTTAATTCAAGTGGTAACTGCGGTACGGGGGAGTGTTTTATCTCATTTCGGGCGTTAGAAAAACTTACTATCATTTTAATCAGACGCTGGCTATCCAGATTCTGGCCCAGTGCCGACATATTTCTGGTTTCCTCATCGTTCATACCGCTCACGGAGGCAAGGCCGGCTGGATTTATTTTTGCCATTAGAATATTCCTCATATACTCCACCAGGTTGCCGGTGAAATTTTCCAGATCAGTTCCCGAAATATATATTTTCTGTATCAAGTCCATAGCACCAACTCTGTCATTGTTCAGAAGATAACCCACAAATTCCGGATAATATCTGTACGAAGCAAGACCAAGTATTTCCTGAACACTTTCAGCCGTTATCTCCTCGGCTGATTGGACGGAAGCCTGAACTTTTGAAAGAGCCACCTCCGCGTCTCTAAGCGCGCCGTCCGCCGACATGGCTATGGTCTTTACGGCATCACCGCTTATTTTAATCCCCTCTTTGCGGGCCATCATTTTTAACTTTTCGGAAATTTGCTCTTGATTCAGCCGCTTGAAATCAAATCTCTGAACACGAGATAACACTGTCGGCAATATTTTGTGCGGTTCGGTCGTAGCGAGTATGAATACGACGTGCTTAGGCGGTTCTTCAAGTGTCTTTAGTAGAGCGTTAAAAGCCGATTTTGAAAGCATGTGGACCTCATCGATAAGAAATATCTTATACCCTCCGCCTGGCGCGGCAACCATCGCCGAATCGTTTAACTCCCGAATATCGTCAACTCCGGTTCGAGATGCGGCATCTATCTCAATAAGATCAAGCGAGATCCCCTGATTGGCGGCAAGACAAAAAGGACATTCGTTACAAGGTTCACTGTCTTTTTTAATGCAGTTAAGAGTTTTGGCAAAAACTCTGGCCAATGACGTCTTGCCCGTGCCTCGAGAGCCGGTAAATAAATAAGCATGGCCCACTCGGCCACTTTCCAATGCTCCCTGAAGAGTCTTGACCACGTGTTCCTGACCGACTATTTCTGAGAATTTTTGCGGACGATATTTACGGTAGAGCAAATTACGATATTACGAATTTCGGATTACGGATTAAAATGAGTAATGCGTAATGCGTAATTAATTAATATTACTTACGGAATACTGCTAATTTAAACCCCGCAAAACTAAATACCAGCGCTACCGCCGAACCGGCAACTCCGCCAACATTAGCCCACTGATCAAGCGTCAATCCAAATACGGGATTCGTGAGATTAACCACTAAAGACGCAACACTTACGCTAACTAAACCGGCAATTGCAGACACAGTTAAAAATTTGCCAAATTCTTCTCCGCTGATCTGATTTTCGGATTGGCCGCCAGCAAAACCCGATTTCGCGGAAGAAGAAAATGTCCAAAATTTATTCCAAAAATAACTAATGGATGTGGCAATGATAAATGCTATGGCCACAAACACGGAATACCACAGTCCCCTGTTTAGGCCGGACCAAAAGATCAAAATATTCAAGATCCCAAAATATACCGCCGCATTGGTAAAACCGATGGCTGAAAATTTACCAAACTGGTCGAAGAATCCCAACCATTGTCCAAGAAAGTATCCAAGATTTACCCCCAATATCCAAAGAATAGGAATAAGTACCGTCAGCCAAGCATAAGATATGCCGACAAACTCCGGCAATTCAAGAAAAATAAATATTTTCCAAGCCAAAAAACCAGTTAAAAGTCCCGTTATTATAGAAAAATATAAATCTTTTTTAGTAAATTTGTTAAGGGGATTTTCCATATTTCATTCTTGATAATTCCTTTATCTTTTGCGCAATCTCGGGATCAGATCTTTGAGGAGGATCTATCTTGATATTAAACGGTCGGGCCGTCTGGTTATTGATAAGCAATTTAACATAGCAATTAAAATTATCAATATTCAAAAGGTCTTGAGGCGTGAACACCGGCTCGAATTGGTTCTTCAGAAACTCCGCATCATCAGCTCCTACGCGGAATATTGCCATTGAACCGACATTTCCAAACACGGCATCCCTGATCTTATCCACCAATTGTTTAATGAATTGGTTGGCAACCACCAGATTGAGTCTATACTTTCTCGCTTCTGCAAGAATGGTGGCTATGCTATCGGTGGTAAAGTTTTGGAATTCGTCTATGTACAAGTAGAAATCCGGTCTTTGATCTTCAGGCACGTCAACGCGCGACAAAGCGGCTATCAACAACTTTCCGACCACCAACATGCCGAGAAGGCTGGCGTTGATATCGCCGATCCTGCCCTTGGAAAGATTTACCAATAGTATTTTCTTCTGGTCTATGACTTCCCTGAAATCAAATGAGCTTTCTTGTTGAGAAAGTATCGGGCGCAAATATTCATTGGCGATGAAACCGTTAATTTTTGAAGTGATGTACGGAGCCATGTTGGCCAGAGCCGCTTCGCCGCCGGCTTTTTCCGCTTCAAGCTCCCAGAAATTCTTGACTATAGGATTGGTTTCTCGGGATAATTTATCCTGTCTGTATTTTTCATCGGTAAGCACCCGGGGTATGTTTACCAGCGTCGGTTTCTCGTTCTGGTAATCATCGAGTAGGAGAAGTACGGCATTCCTGAAATACTGATCGAACATCGGCCCCATTGTCTCGGCAAGAAATAACTTCTGGAATATGCTTAGAAGCTCGTTGACAATGAATGTCTTTTGTTCGGGGTATTTTGGGTCATATTCAAGCATATTTATACCCAGCGGCCTGCCTGTGTCGGCCGGATCAAAGACAATGACATCATCCATTCTTTCGGGTGGTATTGTCCCGAGTATCTTTTCTATGGCCGTACCGTGAGGATCAATGAATGCAACACCGTCTCCGTTGGCAATATCCTGATAAATCATATTCTCCATCATGGTTGACTTACCGGTACCGGTTTGGCCAAGAACATAGAAATGCCTTCTTCTGTCATTTTTTGCCATTCTAATAAGGCTGGACACCCCCCTAAAAATATTACGCCCGAGGATAACGCCTTCACGGGGAATATTTGTCGGCGGTTCTGCCGCTTTCGACCTTAAGAATTTAATCCTTGGTGCAAGAGTAGATGCCAAGGGAAAGTGATATAAACTAGTAATTTCTTCGGAAGACATAAGAGTGGATTGCGAATTATCAAAGAGCCGAAAAGAAAAATTAAATAAAAGTTTTTTTAGCGCTCCGGAAGACATGTTCATTATTTTTAAACCATTCATCTCGTTGGCCGTAAATTGCACAAAGGCGCCTTCCATATCAGCCAAAAGTTGTTTGGCCCTCATCTCACTGCCGGCTGAAACAACCACCCTGATATTCGTATCGAAGGTTGATTTGGTAGCCTTAGACTGAAGGCCCTTGATTATCTCTTCTTCGAACGGAGTCACAACCCTTGTCTGTTGCTGCTGTTGTTCGCCTTCTTTGGGTTTCTTGGGCGGTTTCTTGGCTCTCGACAAAGCGTCCTTGAAAGAAAATCCGCTTTGCATTTCTCTGGCTGTTTTTTGGGCCAGCTTTTTCAAGTCATCTCTGTGCGACGGCTTTATCAATATTTGGATTGCCGCGCCTTCGCCTTCTTTTTCAAGTTTAGACAATGAGGTGGCTATCCCGCTCAACGGATCGGCTTGCAAATGCTGGTACGTTTTGAACGGTAGCATCGGATTCTTGGACAACTTCAAGTACGCGCCGATCGAAACGCCGTCAGGATTGAATATGTTATAGTCCTTGATCATTTCCACTTCCGCGTTCGGAAAAAATCCATGAACCTGCTTTTCAAAAATCTGCTCATATGCCTTTGGAACGGCAATGTAGAAAAATATCTCCTCGCCGACATGATGAACGGCCATTTCAAGAGAAATATACGGCTCGCCATATATGAATTTGTTCCAGCCTTTGGAGTGAATATTGGAGAATGATGAATACAATTGCTCCATCACAGAGATAACGTCTTTCTCCGTCTTCTGGGCGCCGTATGCTTCCGGCGTTTCACGCGGAAGAGTTATCAAAAAGAGCGACATATTAAGCGCCCTTGCTATATGGCCTTTGGTTCTAAATGAGCCGGATAACACTAAAGCAGCGATAAAAATTATGCCGGCAACAATGAAAGAGATAATTAAAAGCCAAATATCAAACGTCATTTAATTTTTTACTTAACCTGTTCCAACTTCTTCCTTTCCAAAAGCAAAGTATAAAGTTGGTCCACTAAAACATCATGAAAAGCGTCTATTAAGGCCGGATCGTTTGATTTTGATACTTCCTTTATACCCTCTTCCAAGCTTTTGTTGAAAACGGTATTGACCAATTCCTGAACCTTGTCTTTTAACTCTTGTTTCACGTAGCTGGGAACCTCATCTTCGTCTTGGGGCTTAACCGGGGCGGGACGATATTGAGGAACCTGCTGCTGTATCTTTTCTCCAACAACACTGCGCAGAACTTCTTTTTCTGTTTGCTCGGTCTCTTTTTCCTTAACCTGGCCCAAAGCAGCTTTCTTTTCTACAAGCTGTTTTTCAAGTTGAGTTATCTCTTGTTCAATTGTCGGTTGATTGTCCATGTTTTTATTCTAACACAAACCCTAAACTAATTAATCAACAAAATTAAAAAGCCACCCTTTGGGGCGGGACCGTATTTCAGGTCCCGCCTTCGGGGCGGCGCGCCCTTCGACGTGCTCAGGGCTAGCTACGCGGGGTTCCGCAGGCCGGCAAGGGCCGGCGTTGGCGTTCGAGACGGCCGTTGAACTCCACGACGAGGAGTTCCCTCTGGACGGTCGCAAAGCGGCCGTTGATGAACGTCTTCAAGTAGGAGTGGCCCTCAAGCGTCGGCCCGTTGCCGACGTTCACGGTTTCCTTGCGGAACCGAACGTTTCGGGGCGGAAGCGTCAGATCGTTCGTCACGATCCGGAACGCCCTGAAGACCCGGCCGTCGACGACGTACTCGTCATGCGACAGCTGGTTCTTCATCCACCGTACGTAGTACACGAGATACATTAAAAACCAGCTTTCTAAGACGCCTTCTGTGTGGCTCCCTGGATTGTGAGTTAAGATGCCGGCCTCCAAGACTCTCCGGCCACAGAACTAATTCTAATCTTGGAAGACCCTGTCCCTATATATTTTTCCAAAACCTTAACGTCTTCTTTGTCTAGCCTTATACAACCGTGGCTTGGATGAAGAATCCTGTCGGAATCAGTCGGATTTGAATGTATCAACTCGGCGCGTCCCGCTAACCTGTACGATATCGGTCCGAATGGATTTTTATCCCAACGCTCCATCAACCCATCCATTGTGAAAAAATCCGACTTAACAAGCGGCGACTCTCCCCTTGAACGACTTTGTAAAAATTTGAGGTCTTGATTTGATTTATTTGGCCGAATTGCTTTGCCCTGATCAAAATATGTGGCTTCTGGACCAGTCGCTTGATACCACTTACCGTGATATTTATATTCAATCTCTTGGGATTCGCCGAGACGAATTTCTGAGCCGTACGGCAAAAATGAATCCTTCCAACGCAAGGTTGAATAGCCATATTCAACAGAAGATATCGTAAATGTTCCATCCGGTGTGCGTCCGTACCCGAGTGATTTGAAAGATTTGCCCGCATCAGCAGGAACATTCATAAATCCGGCTCTTGATGCGTAGGTATCTATAAGTCGTCCTTTGTGAATTATGTTAAAAATCCCCTCTTCTTGATTGAAGTAAACACTTGATCTGCCAGCAGCTTTGCTTAAAATAAGCTCCTGTTTCTTTAAATCCTTCCTAGACAAGTTAACCAATACCGGTGAAATATTTTTTTCTGAATTAACTTTTAGAGCAAATTCGTATGCTTTAGCTATTCCAAAATTCGACTCTAGAAAATCGCGAAATTTCTGATATGTTTCGGAAGCAGAACTGGTTTGTTCTTGCCCGGAATAAATCTGAATGAAAGCATCCATATAATTTCTTACTGTGTGTTTATCAAGAGTAGTAAAACGATTGTCGCGGCGTGTTTCTGAAAAATTATTTATATATTCGTCGAGGGATTCTTTGTATACTCTTTCCGCCCTATCTCCCAATCCCGCAACATCCATCGCCTTAATCGCTTCTAATTTAAAGTAGTCGTTAGAGCCCACATATCTTGCCACAAGATATGGTTTAACGCCGTATCTTGCGGCTTCTTTTACAACCATCGTCGGTAATTCGGTTGGAACATCTATATCAGAGGCTTTATCTAAAACGCTTGCTATCATATCTGACGCTTTTGGCAGATTGTCGTAGACCTCGAGGCTTTTCCACGCCATTAAGGTCAGTAATCCGGCACTAACATACACGAGCGCCTTTTTCTTGACACGTTCTCGTATTTTTTGTAACAATGTTTTTGTTTCCGGGGCTCTTATCTCTGGAGTTATCTCTTTTTCTTTTGGAACCACCCCTTCGGTTTCGGGCGCCATTGCTTCAATTTTAGGCTTGGGAGGTGTTTCTTTATCCTCAGCCACAGCTTCTTCAATACCAGCCTCACCAACACTCAAAGAATCTTCTACAGAAGAAATTGCTTGATCCACCGCGCTGTCAATTATGTCTCTCTCTGCCTTCGCAACTTCTGTTCTTTGAGCAGGAACCAGAAGTTCTGACGACTCTTTAACATCTCGCAAAACCAGATGATCAATTTCATCTTTTTGAGCGAGAGTAATAATCGGTGTGGATTCTGTCGGCTCTGGCTCTGGTGCAAATTTTGGTTCAGGCCTTAGCTCTGATTCAATTTGTTCTTCTGTCGGAGTGGTTCCTTCTTGGACCGACCCTCCCAAGATTTTTTCCGGTTTTGTTTTATCTTCTTGTTTGGCGTCTTTTTCTAATTCGGCCCCCGAGACCTGCTTGGCTTTTCCTTGAACCAACTTCTGTGTTCGTCCGCCTTTTAAGTCTTTCTTTTTGGACTCCCAGTATGCAAGTTCTAAAGGTCTTCCTGTGTTCAGGGAATATTCGATCATTTTGTTAACTTCGGCCATAGACGTCTCTCTGTTTTCATAGTACTTATCTTCCAATTCTTTTTTCTTTGATTCCCAATAAGCTAACTCTAAAAGCCTGCCGGTATCCTTGGCGTATTTAAGCATCTTTTCAACTTCTTCCAGAGTCTCTTCTTTTTCTGGTTTTTCGACAGTCTCTATTTTTGCTTCCCCGCCCAGAGAAGCCAACTCCGCGTCAACCTTATTTAAACTTGTAAGTCCGTTCAGCTTTTCTCTTTCCTGTTCGTTTAATTTTTCAAACGAATCTAAAAATAGTTTTTTCTTTCCGTTATATTCGTTTCTCATTTTTTCATATTTGATAACCTCCGGATCGCTGTGAAATTCCTCCGCATTTATTTCGTTGATTCTCTTATTCACGTCGCGCCTTACAGAATTCATATCGCGATGAAACGATAAAACTTCCCTTTTGAGTTTCAGGGTTTTTGCATAAAGCTCCCCCGGGCTTTTTTCCGGGCTAACGAGCCGTTCTGTTAGAGTCATTCGTTCTGCCATACTAATGTAATATCGCCTTTTCTTAAGATTTTAGCAAAATCATTATCCACATTATTCCTGATTCTTTAATCCTATTTTTGCTATAATAAAAATAGGATGATAAGGAAAAACTTGATTTTAATATTAATAATAGTTACGGCTATTGTTGCAAGGCTTTATGGCTTGGATTTAGAACTGCTTTCTCCGGAACAAAAGGCGTCTGTGATGTTTTCCGTCGCGATAGGAGTATTGTCTGTCTTCGGTCTTTATTTACTGGTCAAGGAAATTTTCGATGAGAAACTCGCCGCGCTCTCCTCTTTTCTTCTCGCCACATCTTTCTGGCACGTACTCATATCCAAACTCGGCGCCAAAGACATTTTCGCGTCTTTTGTTTTAATATTTGCTTTTTACTTCATCTGGCATGGATTGAAATACGGCCGCACATTTGATTTCTTTCTGGCCGGTTTGTTTGGTGGAGCAGGATTTTATACCGGCAAAGGATATTTTGTTGCGCCGCTAGTCGTCCTGTTGGTGTTCTGGAACTACTGGGATTACGTCAAAAAGGATTTCTCCTTATCTAAATACGCGCAAACAAAAACAACTGCTCTTGGGGGTTTTTCGCTGTTGGCCATAACGGTTATAGCCGTAATCCTGCCTGTCGTATTCTTTATCTGGCAAAACCCCAGTTTCATACTCCTGACCGACAACTCAATATTCTCCACCGCCGAGCCATTCGCGTTGTTTTATCAGAATATCAAATGGATGGCGGATAAGATATTGTTTATAGAATTTGCTCCGCCAGCTGGTGGAGCAAATTTGGTCTCATGGCCTATAACGGTATTCTTTGTCTTAGGCCTGATTAAAGAACTCCTCCACTGGCTGAAAAGAAAACATGGCCACTTTTCTGTTGCTCATACGTTTATCTTCAGCTGGCTGTTCATAATGCCGATACCAGTATTGTTGTCTGCCAGTCAGGCAGGCGAACCGTCGGTTCTTGGCCTAAGCATAATACTGCCGCCCATAATGCTCCTGTCCGCACAAGGCCTTTGGTGGGTTATAGAAAAATTGAACAGATGGGATCACTTGGCTTATCCGCGTCCCCACAAGCACTGGAAAGAGCTTAATGCGGGACCGGTACTGGCACTAACCGCTTTGATGATATCAATAGCACTATTAGAACTCTTCTAAACAATGCCGTATAAAAATATTTCGACACTATTAGTATTAATCGCATTGATCCTGGCGATTACAAGCTTGTGGGATGATTCTTTTGTCGTAGATGAAATACCCCATGTCGGAGCAGGATACTCATACGTCACAAAAGGCGATTTCCGTCTTAATCCCGAACACCCGCCATTGGCAAAAGACGTAGCCGGACTTGCTTTGTCTTTTCTAACAATAGACCAGTCGGCTTTCTCGACGCAATACTGGACAACCGACATAAATGGACAATGGAATTTCGGAAGGACGCTTATTTATAATCCCACCAACGATGTCGATGCTGTCACAAGAACAGCCAAAACGACGATGCTCATCTTTTTCTTGTTGTCGGCGGTGCTAATATATCGATGGGCGCAGGAAAGATACGGTTCGATTGGCTCACCGCAAACCGGCAAAAAGGCGGCCCTTATAGCAATCATATTATTCTCCTTCTCACCTACGGTTCTGGCTCATTCGCGATTTGTGACCACCGATATGCCGGCGCTGTTCGGCGTACTGCTGGGGACTTATTTTTTTATTAAATATATCCAAAAGCCGACTCGGAGAGCATTTTGGTTCGCAGTTCTGGCATTTGGCGTTGCTCAACTGACCAAATTCTCCGTTGTGCTTATCGCCCCGCTGTTTATTTTAATGGTAATTGCTTGGAGTCTTGCCAATTCCCTCTCTTTCAAATCATTCGCTGTGCTGTTTGTCCGCTCGCTGGTGTTGATGGCGACGGGAATCATTCTCATCGTCTGGCCGATTTACGCTTTCCACACAATGAATTACCCGCCGGAGAAACAAAGGACCGACACGGAATTTCATCTTGGTTCTTATGGCAACAGAACATTTGCCAACCCCGTTATCTGGGCATCGGACAAACCCGTCATAAGATCTCTCGCCTATTATGCCACCGGAGTTCTTATGGTTAATCAGAGGGCTATAGGCGGTAATACCACGTTTTTTCTCGGCGAAGTGAGGAATTATGCCTGGAAGCATTATTTCCCTGTTGTGTACGCAATTAAAGAGCCGCTGGCGTTTTGGGGATTAGTGATAATCGTATTGTTAGCTTTAAGTTTAAAGTGGAAATACCCCGCACCAAACTTATCCGCTGACCCGTTCGATTATACTCAGGGTCATCCTGAGCGTAGTCGAATGGATGACCGCCATTCAGAAAGGGGGCGGGTTTGGTACGGGGTAAGTTTTTGTTTCCAATCGCTTCGCTCTTGGACAAAAACTTATTTTGTCGAATTCTCAATGCTTTTGTGGCTCGCAATATATTGGTACTTGAGTATTAATGCCAATCTGAATATCGGGGTAAGGCATCTTTTGCCGACGTACGGATTTGTTTTCATATTATTGGGGGGACAACTCTCAAAAATAATAAATGCCGCAAAACAAAAGTCAAAAAAAATATTTGTCTCTTGTCTCTTGTCTCTTGTCTCTTTACTAGGTTGGTATGTTTATGAGAATGTCCGAGTGTATCCCTACTATCTGACCTATTTCAATCAAGTTGCCGGCGGGCCATCTGGCGGACATCAATATGCCGTCGATTCTAATTTAGATTGGGGACAGGACTTAAAGCGGCTTGCGATATGGGCCGAAGAAAATATTCCACCAATTAGCGGAGACAAAATTAATCTGGATTATTTCGGCTGGGCAGATCAAAGTTATTATTTAAAAGATAAGTTCGTTTGGATAAGCGCGGGAACATACAAGAACGCCCGCGACTTCCTTGCTCGAAATCCGGGCGGCGGCTATGTCGCCGTATCGGCTTCATTCTATATGGGCTCGCGAGGGGATCCGGTAAATAATTATATGTGGCTTGATACATATCGCCCGATAGCAACTATCGGGAACTCTATATTTGTGTGGGAGATAAGACCATAGGAAACCCTGCCCCGTAGGGTCGCGAAGCGACTCCTTCGGGGTCTATCTGGGTTTGGAAAATCAATCCTTAGTTTTTATTTTTGACCCGCTTCCGGCCACTCAGAGCCACCCTCATTTTTATCACGGATTCCTCATAGAGGAGTTATGACTCGCTCCTAATTTTTCTGACCACTCGGGGTAACCCCTGTCAGGCCATGCGGTCCCGCCAAGGCGGGACCGTTCCTGACATCCCCGACTCGGTTTCCCAGAAAAATACTTCGTATATTTTATTCGCTCGGACAAAATGATTTTCAAATCATTTTGCTCCTCGCTCTTAAATATAGCGTCGCTCATCTGCAACTGCTGCCTATTCGTCATAGTGATGTAAATGAGGGGTGGTCTCCTCGCTGACTGACAGAGTTACATCAAACCATCCAGCGAACGAACCCCATTCCCATTTCGTGCCTTTCGAGCGACTTTATTACAAACACAAGATATTGAGGATATTTTGATTAATTATGAAAATTTAGTCGGAAAAATTAGAAAATCAGTATGATTTTCTAATGCACACGGTATATTAAATTTTCATAATCAAAATGACGAAATATCGCAGTGTTTGTTAATGAGCGAGACGGCTAAGAAATGGCGGATAGGGTTCGCGAACCAGAGAGGAACCGTGGTGAGAAGACGATGAGGTCTCGCGACTATGGCAGAGAATGGCTGAAAAAATAAAAAAGCGCTCCGACGAAAGTCGGAGCTGGGAGTGCGGGGGCGAGGCCGTGTCCTTGGGTCCCGTCGGTACGTTCTCCCGACGACTCACCTGTAACAACGGCTCCCCCCGCATTTGAGGGTCACGCCATTCGGTCCCCAGTTCTATGTCTGGACCTATTGACCACCAGTCTATCGGTGGCTGGCGCGACCTTCTCGGTGACTGCGGCGTCAGATTATCGGGTCTCTGACCCTTCTCCACCCTGCACGGGGCCCCGGCTCTCTGGCTCGAGTCTAACGCCGCAGTCATCTTTTTGGGCCCTATACATTTTTTGGAGACGCCCCGAGGGGAGTCATATACACAGTTTGTGGGCCCGGAATAAACCAACAATGCTTAACGGACATTTCTTCTGTCTCGAGAACTTAAGACGCGAGGTCTTAGAGAGAAACTCCTTCTATCTTTACGGCCGTAAATATCTTACTTGAATGCCTAGATACCACGCATTTGTTGGCTTATTTCGAGCCCTCCGCCAACTGGCGGATTAAGGGCCCAAATTTGTATAAAAGGTACTTGGGTTAGAGTGTATCACACTAATCCCTTTCTGTAAATCCTTCTTCAAAGATTCACAGAGAGAGACGCTAGTTTTGTCTTCGGACAAAACTAGCAAAAACCGGGGAATTTGTGCACGCGGGGAGCCCCCGCTAGTTTAATCGTTTCAGGATAGCACCCTTCCTTTCTGTCCGTTCGCCGTATACAGGTTTGGACTTACCGCGAGGGATTTTCGCCTCCCCCGCGGCGCGGGTCGTCAGAGGCCCAGTACCGCTTGGTACGGAGGGCCCCTGACGAAGGGGTGGGCCGAAACGGGATTACCGGGGACGGGCACGCTTGTCCCAGCTCCCCGCATCCCACGAGCTCGCCCAGCCGCTCGGCACCTCGTCCAGCGGAACGAACCGCCGAAGAGGATCGTGTCGGTTGACCCGATCCTCTTCCTCGGCCACGTCGTCCGACAAAAAGGTGTCTGTCGCCATCGTGCCGTCGCTTCGGCCGCCCTCCTCGACGAACGTGCCTTCGAACTCGGCTGCGAGGGCGAACGCCCCCGAACCCTTGATATGGCCGAGCTCGTCGTCAGTCCATATGTGTATTCGTGCCATCTGCCGCCTCCTGTGGTTGGAAGAACTTGATCCCGTACGAGGTGGAAAGCCATCGCATTGGCTCTCGTATCTTCGTTCGGGACTTACTCTATCATTATAGCATACCCCGAAAATTTTTGCAATAGGCAAAAATTGGCTTAAAAAGTCACTTTTTGGCTAGACGACCAAACCGCGCATATCGTTTAGCCGTTAAAAAACATGCCTTATCCATATGACCGACTTGCGATGTCGGTTATCCACAGGTTATATCTGCTCCACTTCTGACTCTAATATTACGCCGAATTTGGATTTTACAGTCTCTTTTACCATTCTCGAGAGGTCAATTAGTTCCTTGGCTGTGCTCTTACCATAGTTCACCAGGACAAGTGCGTGTTTTTCCGAAACACCGACACGTCCGACCTTCTTTCCTTTAAAACCGGCTTTTTCTATGAGCTGGGCGGCAGACAACTTAACCGAACCGCTGCCCAAATCATGACCTTTCAAATCAGGAAATTTAACAACCAGTGATTGGTAATTAGAGATTGGGATGATCGGGTTTTTAAAAAAAGAGCCGGCGTTGCCTACTTCTTCAGGATAAGGTAGCTTGTTTCGACGTATATCAATAACGGCCCGGCGGACTTCCGATATTGTCGGACTTAATCCACTAAATCTCTTCTTAAGATCCGGGTACGAAAGACTCGGTTTATGATTTTTTGACAATAATAATTCTGCCCCCAAAACGATCAACCCCTTATTCTTCTTGAAGATGCTGTGGCGATAATCAAAACAACATTCTTTATTTGATAATTCAACAATATCGCCGTTTTTTATATCATATGCTTTCACTAAAACCAAAACATCCTTGAGCTCAGCGCCGTAAGCTCCGATGTTTTGATACACAGCTCCGCCGACCGTACCCGGGATAAGGGACAGGTTCTCTATTCCGCCGGCATTTAATTCAACGGCCTTAGCCACCACATCATCCCACATTTCGCCCGCTCCGGCATACATAGACACAACATGTTCGCCGGACACGGCATGTCTCATGCCGCTAATGTTCATTTTTATAACCAGCCCGTTAAAACCGCCATCCGATATCAAAACATTGCTCCCTCCGCCCAGCACAAAAACACCAAAATTATTTTTTGTTGCAAAATTAACCGCCTCCGCCAACTCATCCACACTCCCGATTTCAACGAAAAATTTTGCCCTACCCCCAATGCCAAAAGCAGTAAGAGGCGCGAGGGAAATATTTTGTTTAATTTTTATTATGAACAAATATTGACGGATTTGTTAAAGGATTTCAATGCTCAAAAATTAATTAACGGTTGAGAGACTATTTATAATAAACCCGGCCGTTGATACGAAGATCAATGTATTGGGGCTTAAATCCACCGACCGACGAAGGGTCGTTCTGTTTTTCCGCTAAAAAAATCTCTAGGACTTTAAGTTGCTCACCAATGTCAAAGTCGGTACTGAATAACAACTCATAGCCACTCGAGGTGGTGGCGCTGAAATTACCAATAAAGTTTTTGGGAATAGTAAATTTACTTACTAATATGTCCATTTCTTTCAGTCGATTTGAAGTAAATATAATCGTGGCCAATAAGCCAAAATCTATGGTTTTAATATCCGGCCTTAGATCGCTAACATTTAAAACAATAAAGCCAGAAGACCTGGCCGCCTCGCCCCATAAATTTCCTTCCATATCGAAATATCTACATCCGCCATCCGCCTCTTCTGGCGAAGGTAAACTAAAACACCAGATTCCGGCCATCTCTCTTTCTGTTATGTCTATTTCAAGGGTATGAGGCGGCTCCTTGTTTATTGATACGCCTTTAATCTCCGGAAAAGAAGCAAGCGCTTCGGCTTTAAAATCTTTTGAATTAAAAAAGAGTATGTTCCTCTGGTGTTCGAGCAAACCCAACCATTTTGAATTTAATCTGTTATTAAGACCACTGTTAAATTCATCGTTACCGACCTTATCAAGACCGCTAATGGAAACTTCTCTGATATCCAAAAAACCCGAAAAGAAAAGCAGATATAAAATTAGACCGGCTACCGCAATAACCAAACCGATGAAAAACAACACTTTAACGACAAAAACTTTGCGCCTTTTTTCGGCTAACCCGTCTTTATATCTGATATTTTTAGCGTCGTAAACCCGCATCACTTTATAAAAATTATAGCAAATTAAATAGAGGAACGAGACCCTACCCCTATTTGAATCCCCTGTTTCTACTTAAGAAATGCGAAAGCGAGACCGTCAGTTAATTTTTAGCAACTGAAATCCTTTGGCACAAATACTAAGATATTTGAGAGATAATGCGGGTTCAAAAAAATTTAGCCGGAAAACCCCGCCTTGGCGGGGGCAAACGGATGCTAAATTTTTATCCGCATTATGAACAAAGATCGACGGATTTGTTAAAGGATTTCAATGCTCAAAAATTAATTGACGGTTGAGCGATATTTAATTTCTCTAATTAATCTGGTTACCATTTTTTTCTCTGATCATCTATATCGCTGGGCAAATAACTTTTTGTTGTATCGTCCCCTACGCTCGGTCTGCTGATATAAAGTCTCCTGTTATTGTTATCGTAAAACACGTCGTCCCGTCCACTTCCCATGTCTTCCGTTTTCGGTCCCGTCATAACAACAGGCTCAAAACCTAATACATCTTGAACTGCTTTTGATAAAAATTGAACTGAGTCCAGGTAACTCCTTTGATAATGCGATGAGTCTTCAAAGTAATTTCCTCCCACAATCGCCGCATCGATAGTTCCCTCAACGCTTTTATCTTTCAATACTCTTAGTTGCTCTCGTAACTCATTGCTAAAATGGTTTTGTTCGCCTTCTCCGCCCAAAAAATAGTCTGGGTCCTGGTGGCTTAAGAATGATATGTTCTTGCCGGTTTCTTTGTCTATCCCCGCAACCACTAATCCGGTACAATTTGCATAAGACTTAGAAAATTTATTTGAACTATCTACCGAGGATATGACATAAGTATAATGACCCGCATTTCTGAATTTTCGTTCTTTTAATTTTTCCGGTTTTTCGTAGTAATCTACGCTGCTATGAAGGTTTGCGTCTAATGGCGGGAAATCTTCAATAACTTCGTTCTCATCTTCAAAATATTGTCCAAATTGTTCTGGCGTCCCAACGCAAAACATTATGGGCTTAATACCTTTTTTTAAGTGCTCCGACTTTAAGGGGTTTTTAGAATCCCTACTTTCTGGATTTAATTTTTTTACCAAATTTAAAGACCGGTTTTCCATCGCTATTTAATTTCCTTAACTCCTCCCATATATTTGCGAAGGGCTTTGGGAACCACAATGGTTCCCTTCGAGGTTTGATAATTCTCCATTATCGCAACAACGGCGCGGCTCAACGCAAAAGCAGTGGCATCGTTCATATGAACATACTGGGTTTCTCCGCTATTTCTTTTTACACGAGTGTTCAACCTTCTAGCCTGAAAATCGGTCATCAGGTCGGAAGTATGCGTCTCGCGGTATTTATTCTGTCCGGGCATCCAAACCTCGATATCAATATGACGAGCATCTTGTTTGCCCATATCGCCGGTACACATTATCAAAACCTGATAGGGCAATTTCAGTTCCTGAATCATATACTCAATTATTGCCACGATAAAGTCCTGTTCTTTTTGAGAGTCTTCCGGCAGAATAAATGACTCCATCTCCAACTTATCAAATTGATGCATTCTGATAAGACCCTTCATGTCTTTTCCGTAAGAACCCGCTTCCCGACGAAATGCCGTGGAAAATCCGATATAGCGGACAGGAAGATCATCCTCTTTGAACGTTTCATCCATATGCATCGCCCCCATAGTGTGTTCTGCGCTTCCGACAAGATAAATATCGTCGCTTGGAATGTGATATCTTTCTTCTCTAGGCTCCAGACGGTCCATCTTCTGGAAAACATCCGGCTTTATCATAACCGGCGGAAGAATCGGCCGGAAGGGCTTAGACGACAAATCCAGTTTTGCTTTTTTAAGTATTTTTTTCAGTATCTTTTCGTTGGTAAGAATTGAAAATGTATACTGAATCAAAGCGAATTCAAGCAAGACAATATCTCCTTTTCTATACGCAAATCTTGCTCCCGAAACCTTAGCCGCTCTTTCCAGATCTATCACATCCAGTTCTTGGCCCAATTCCCAATGCTCTTTAGGTTTAAAATCTCCGCCTGAGACGGATCCGCCTTCGGCGGAAAAGCTCTTTATCTTACCCCACTGCCTCAAAACCTTATTGCTCGACTCATCCGGCCCAATCGGCGTATCGTCGGTGGGAATATTAGGTACCCCCATCATCAACTGATAAAATTCTTCCTCTACGCAAGCCAGTTCGTGCTCCATTACTTTGAATTTTTCTTTAAGCAATTTGAGTTCCTCAACATCAAAATTCGAACCCTTTGACTTTCTATTTTGCTCCGCTTTCAACGCTTCTGATGATTCTATAAGTTCCCTCCTTCTTGCGTCTATCGCCAGTAATTTATCCAAATCCAAATCAATATTCTTGTTCTTTATGGCTTCTCTGACGATATCCTGATTTTGACGGATAAATTTGATGTCTAGCATGTTTCAAATTAAAAAGTAAAAATGAAAATCTAAAAACGACGGCTAAAAAATTAAGACTGGTTTTTAATTCTTACTTTTCGTTTTTCCTTTTTCAATTTAACTTTTTACTTTATTTTGGGTTTCATTAACGGAAAGAACACTACTTCTCTCACCGGCCTATCCACTAAAAAGGCGAAAAATCTTTCAGACATACCAAATCCCGCAGTAGGAGGCATGCCATATTCCAAAGATTCCACAAAACTCTCATCCATCCTCTGTGCTTCCTTGTCGCCAGCCTCACCAAGCTTAGTCTGTTCTTCGAAGCGCTCGCGCTGGTCTATCGGATCGTTGAGTTCGGAAAAGCCTTTTCCCAATTCCGTGCCTCCGGCCACAACCTGAAACCGTTCAACCCGATTCGGGTCTTTTGGATATCTTTTTGCAAGCGGTTCAATATCAATCGGAGGTAACACCAAAAATCCGGGTTCAATCAAATGAGGCCTGACTTTCTTTTTAAATATTACGTCTATGAGCCGACCTTTTCCGATGTGTTTGCCGGCGTCTATACCATTGTCTTTTGCATAATTTATTAAATCATTTTCACCAATTTCATCAAGATTAAGACCGGTGTGCTTTTTAAACTCTTTGTAATAATCGTAGCGCTGCCACGAAGAATTCCAATCGATGGTCTTGTTCTGATATTGATGGCCAAATGCTCCCAGTGTTTCCTTAACTATGTGTTTAAACAAACGTTCTACAAGTTCCATCAGTTTTTCATAGTCGTAATAAGCCCAGTACATTTCCATCTGGGCATAATCTTGCAGATGTTCTCGGTCTATTCCTTCATTCCTGAAAATTCTCCCGATCTCAAAAATCTTTTCATATCCGGCCGTTATTAATCTTTTTAGACTAAGCTCCGGCGAAATTCTCAAAAACAGGTCTATGTTAAGAACATTAAGGTGGGTTTTGAACGGCTCGGCATCCGCTCCGCCCGGAACTTGTTCAAGAATCGGAGTATCAACCTCCAAACCGCCTTCTTTAAGTAAAAACCTCCTCGTCGCTTGCCAGAAACGAGATTTTTTGACAAACAATTCCTTCTCTTCCGGATTCATTATCAGATCAAGGTATCTCTTGCGCAACCGTTCTTCCGCATCTTCAAGTCCATGCCACTTCTCCGGCAAAGGCAGAAGGGCTTTGGCCAATAGCCGATAACTGATAGCCGACAGTGTTCTCTCGCCGGCCTTCGTCAAAAATAAAGTCCCTTTGATTTCAATGAAATCGCCGATGTCTACAAACTCTTTAAATTTGCCGAATTCTTTTTCTCCGGCCACGTCCTCTTTCAGTAGTCCTTGTATCTTTCCGCTTCCGTCATAAATATCAAAAAACACCGCGCCGCCCATCTCACGTTTAGCCATAACTCTCCCGGCCAAAACAATTTCCTTGCCGGAATCGCTTAACTCGTCAAATTTATTAAGCGCCTCACTGACAGTATGCGTCCGCCCCGAAACCGCCGGATAAGGATCAGTGCCGGCCTTGCGTAGTTCTTTGACTTTTTCAATTTTAATATTCCGAATTTCGTCTAATGCCATAGTAAAACAATCTCTAACTTCTAAACAATATCAAAAAAATAGGAAATATAAAAGAAAGTCCCTTCGGAGGATAAAAAAAGTGCGGGGCTGCCGCACTGATCCTTATCTAGCTGTTTGGGAATATTGTGTGTCCATTCCAGGGACAATTGGGACACTCCTTGGCATGCAGAGCTTCTATTTCGGCCATATTATCTTTTAATGCCTTATCGAAGGCTTGATATGCCTTGTCGCGGGTTTGATATGCTTCATCGTAGGCTTGATATGCCTCAACGTAGGCTTGTAATGCCTTATCGTAGGCTTCTTGATATGCTCTAAGGTAGGCTTGACGTGCCTTATCGTAGGCTTGACGTGCCTTATCGTAGGCTTGACGTGCCTTAACTACTGCTTCGGGTAATCTGCCTTGAACAGGCTTGAATAACCTTAGGCGGGTCTCTTGTTCATTTCGTGGCTTATTCGTACGGATATATCGGGCTCTCTCTTCATAGTTATAGCACCATTCCAAGAGAACCGTATGATGGACATGCCAGAAAAAACCCTGTTGAACCGCTGCCTTCTCGGTCATTGTCTCTTATTCCTTTGTTAGCGAACTAAAAACTGTGCCTTATGATAGCACAGCTCTAGTGGTTCGTCAAT
>Ga0209542_10000332_pt1 | contig 117566 bp, 113 predicted proteins | sample RifCSPhighO2_01_FD_184028 | JGI IMG/M metagenome (GOLD analysis project Ga0209542, IMG submission 184028) | Soil microbial communities from Rifle, Colorado - Rifle CSP2_plank highO2_0.1 (SPAdes) (version 2) | ecosystem: Environmental > Terrestrial > Deep subsurface > Rock core/Sediment ...
TACCCCGCTGATCCGAGCGATTGGAGGTGGGATTGTACCGGAGCTCTAACGGCAACTCCGGGCTACACCCCACCCCCGACCGCGACGCCGATCGCGACCGCAACCGTCACGCCGACAATCACCGTCGACCAGCTCCTCCAGAGTTGGAGCGATGATAAGAACCAGCAGCAGCAAGTACTGGTCAAGGATGCCGTCGATGGCTTCCTGTTCGTCGTCAAGATGTGCTGCGGATCTGTACTAGCACTTCTACTTCTCGCCATCATTGCTGTGGTGGCCGGAAGACGGGTACGGAGACGGTACGGGTTCAACGCACCGGGTAGTGGTTCGTCAACCTGGTCGCAGGTCGTTCCCGACGACGGAACCCAGGGTCTTACGGATGCTGCCGGCTACAGGCATCCGTTGACCTATCGTCGCCAAGAAGGATTCCTTCCCGTAGACGAAGAGATAAGATTGCCTTTCCTGAGAGGATGGCGTGCAGTACTGCTCATTCTCTTTGCGAGAGGCTCCGTCAAGTGGAGAGCTTTCTTCCTGCAGGGGGCTCTCCACGTAGGTGACGATCAAGTCCAGATCTCGGAACGGATCTGGTGGGAATCACGAGATGTGGTCGCTGGTCAGCTCTCGACAATCGACGACCTCGAGATCGTGAATCTCTGGGGACCTCTTGAGTCTTGGCTCCGGTGCGTGCTCGTTAAAATCCGTCGCAACGTTGCCAACGACTTCATCCCGCTGGATACCGATGGATGTTGGTGGCCGGTAAAACCGGGTAGTCAGGACCTGCCTGTGAAAACGGTGCAGGATGCCCGTGGACAGATCACCCACTGGTTGAGAGCCGCCCAGGCTGCAAAATCTGGGTTAGAGTGGGGCGTTGATACGGCCAAGAAGCGCAAGCGGGAGCGCGAGGAACCAGGACCTGGAAATGCTCGTCGCAGCATCCAGACCGAGTAGTTCGAATGCCGGAATTAGAAGGGGGTGAGAGTGCCCGTGCACTTATCACAATAGAATAGCCGCGCGTTTAGCATGCGCGGCACAATTCATCCGGTTTCATCCAAACCGGGCACCCACCCCCTCCTCTTTCCTTCAAAATTAGGTCTTCAAATTGATTAGATTGCTTCGTCACTCCGTTCCTCGCAATGACAAGTCGAAAGAATCATTTTCTATACAATAACATACCGCAGTAGATATTATTAGTTTAATTTTGTTAGAAATACAAAATGCCTATTGACTTGCGTCTGATGCAAAGTGCATAATATTAGATATTGTTATAGCTTGTTATCATTCATTATATTTGATACAATTAGATTGTTACAAAGCTCTTAAAATTATGAAAATCGCTCAATTTCCTTATCTTCCAAAAACAATCAAAGTAAATATTATGCGTCATAAGGACGGAAGTGGTTATTTTGCTAAACTAAGTGAGTATGATGTATTCACAGAGGCTGATACTGAATTGGAGCTTGAAGAAATGATTAATGATCTTATTTATGATTTATTTGAAGTTCCAAAAGAATATCAAGGTAAAATTCGTTATTTAAAAGAAAATAAAGATAAAGAATTTGAAAATATAAAGAGGCTACTCATCTATTCTACTCCTGATTCTATTGGAAAGTATTTGTTTTCATGAGAATAACATTTGGAACAGTACAACTGTGTAAAGCATTAACCAATTTAGGATTTACTCCTGAAAAGCAGTGTGGAACAAGTCATCAAAAATATAATGTACCGAGTAGTAAAATAGTACCAGATGGATTGCGACCATTTATAGAAGTAGTTCATGGTAGAAAGCAGTATTTTCCGCCAACTGTATCAGGTTATCTAACTCAACTTAAACGACTTGGTTTTACAAATGATGAAATCACAAAGGCATTTGCGAAAAAATGAAAACATCTAAACAAAAAAGACAGGTTTTCATAAAAGAGGTTAAAAAGGCGGAGAAAAGAGAAAAAGTTCCCCCATTTGTAGAGGTAATCCATTGAGCTATTTTTGCACGATAACTACCTCATTAAACACCAAATCAACAATATTTTAACTATTTCTATTGAATAAAGTTAACTTTTTATCTATAATATTGAAAGTTAATAAGTTGACATTTCAAACTATGGTTACCACAAGTCAAACTCAAACAGAATGGGTTAAAATATTATCAAAAGGCATGGTCACAATTCCAAAATCATTTCGCGATGCCTTAGGTATTAAAGAAGGTGAAGTAGCAAGAATCAAAAAAGTAGGAAAGCGATTGATTATTGAAGCGAGAGATACTGTTGATTATGAAGTTTATGACGATAAAGAATTTAAAAAAATACTTGAAGAAGATAAACTCCCTAAAAATAAAGCTATAGAAGCACAGTCTATTTGGTCAGATTTGATATGAAATCAGTATTTATTGATTCTTCAGTTTTAGTTGCTGCATGTGTGTCAACTAAGGGAGCTTCTGCATATCTTCTTGGATTAAGTAGAAAAGGATTAATAAAAGGTTATATCTCGAGGGATGTAATTGGAGAGGCAAAAAAGAATATTAATTTTAAATTAAAAGATGATCATAAGAAAATTTTTAAAATTTATTTACAATACGCTAAATTGGGAGTAATTGATGAACCCTTACCGGAATTAATAGAGCTATGTGAAAAAGTTATTTACAATAAAGATGCTCCAATTCTCGCTGCAGCCATTCAGAGTCCCTGTCAATATTTAGTTACATTGGATAGAAAACATTTCTTAACAAATGAAGTCGCAAAATTTGTAAAGAAAATCGTTATTATTACTCCGGGCGATTTCATCAAATTAATGAAATAAATCCGACCCGAAGTGTCAAATTTCATTTGTTCTCACTTATGTTCTCACCTCTAAGGTGCTTAGAGTTATCAATTCTCATAGTTGAAAAATGTTTTTTAATCTTATATAATCTAATACAATCTTATATAGTCAATTTAATATAAATTATGGTTAATATATCTAAATTTGATACGAGGCTTGAATCACTACCGGCCAACATTCTCACGCTCATTGCCTCGATTGACGAACTGAAAGGCCGTTGGACGGCCGGTGTCAATCTTCATCCTCAAATATTAGGTAGGCTTAAACAATCAGTGCTTATCACCTCAACCGGCGCTTCTACTCGCATAGAAGGAGCAAAATTAAGCGATACAGAAGTGGAAGATTTAATGAAAGGTATTTCCGTGCAGAAATTCAAGGACCGTGATGCCCAGGAAGTGAAAGGTTACTATGAGCTATTAAAGAAAGTTTTCGATTCCTGGCAGTCAATAAAGATCAATGAAGGTACGATCAAACATTTTCATCAAGAGATATTAAAGTATGTTGATAAGGACACTTTTCATCGTGGCCAATACAAGATTACAGAAAATAAAGTACAAATGGTAGACGCGAAGGGAAATATCGTTGGTACCATTTTTGACACGACTCCGGTCTACTTGACTCCTATTGAGATGCAGGAATTGGTTGAATGGACCACTGAAGCGCTAAAGAATAAAAATTATCATTGTTTGTTGGTAATTGGCAATTTCGTGGTCGAATTCCTAAAAGTTCATCCTTTTCGTGATGGTAATGGGAGACTATCAAGAATACTGACTAATTTATTTATGTTACAGGCAGGATATCTATATATGCCATATGTTTCACATGAAAGATTAGTTGAAGAAAAAAAACAGGAATACTATGTCTCGTTGAGAAAAGCACAAAATACTTTTAAATCGGAAAAGCCGGATATTGTACCGTGGCTAACTTTTTTCCTGAATATTATTTTGGAACAATCTAAAGAAGCAGTTAATCTTTTGGCTGCAGATAACGTGGAAAAAACTTTATCCGAAAAGCAACTGGCTGTTTTAGAGTATCTGGAAAAAGCCAAAGAAGCAACTCCTTCAGATATAACTAAAAAAACAGAAATTGCCCGTCCGACTGTCAATCAAGCTCTTAAAAAACTACTCAAGCTTAAAAAAACGGAGAGGATTGGCATGGGTAGAAGTACAAGGTATAGAATTCTGTAACGTTGTTTTATACACTTACCTCACGAGGTGAGTAGGTATGAATAAATTAATTATATATTTGATGCGATTGCTTCGTCTCCGCTGGTTAGCGGATCCTCGCAATGACAATATATCTACAGCTCACACTGGATTTTTGTTCCGTTTAGGCAGGTATCAATTTCTGTTCCTCCATGAGTGATATTACTGCCGATTCCGCCATCCAAATAATCATTATTCGGATTTCCGTAAAGCCTGTCATTGCCTCCTTCACCATAGATAGTGTCATTTCCCATATCTCCGGTAATATAATCATCGCCGATTCCGCCATAGATTGTATCATCACCATTACATCCATTTATCGTATCTGCGGCCGCGTCTCCATATAATTTATCATTACCATCATCGCCTCTTATTGTGTCGATGCCCAGCCCGCCATAGATGACATCGTTTCCGACACCGCCATATAAAATATCGTTATTGGCTCCGCCATCGATGACATCATCATTTTCATTGCCAAAAATAATATCAGTGCCATTACCACCCAAGATGCAGTCTTTACCGCTCCCGCCATTAATTAAATCATTACCTCCAAGTCCAATGATTAAGTTTGTCCCCGGGCCTCCCCTTAAGTTATCCTTTTTCTCAGTCCCATATATTACATTGTCAAATACCATTGTCAGACATTCCGGAGGCATATCGACATTAATACCGATTTTCAGATCAAATATAAGTTGCTTATTTTGATATTCATTACCTGATTCCTCTTTGAACTTTGCCGTGATCTTATAATTCACTGTCGCGCCTGAAACTAAAGTTGAGAGAGGAATTCCATTGGCAAAAGCACTTTCATCAAAAAATTGCTGAATAGTCTTTGGACCTGTCGGACTTGTACCGCCATATAGATCATTTGTGCCATCATTAATTACAATTGTAAAAGCTTGAGCCAAACCTCCGGTTTCTGTCTTTTTTAATCCACGGATAGCGACTTGTCTACTCGTCGATGCATTATTTTGGACTGAAACCTGTCGCTGCTCACTTTGTCCCGGTGCCATATTTGATACATTGAATATGGGATTACCTTCTGCTACTCCCCAGCTGATGACTAAGTCCCCAACTGCCTCGACAATGGATGGTTTTAAAAAATCAAATTTGTCCTTATTGAAAAATATCAGTCCGCTTAAAAGCAAAAAACCTATTGTTATTCTAATAATTCTATTTTTCATACTTAATGTCATTGCGAGGTCCAGAGCCGTCTGGTATTTGGACGAAGCAATCTAGTCAAATCTAAAACATTTGACGAGATCGCCACGGCCTTCGGCCTCGCGATGACAAACTAATCGAAATTAACTTCCATTTACTGCTTTTGGTGTGCCATAAGGATCATTAGTTCCGTTATTGTCCATATTAGTATGAGTCGTTGCATGCTGCCAATTAGAACCAACAGTTCCATCGCCTGGTGAATCCTTTCTTTCCATAGATTTTTTTGGAGCGTTATTTGTGCCAAAGAACCAATCTCCCATTCCATTTGCTATATCAATTGTTGTAGCTGTATTGGTTTGCAACGTCAACTGTTCTCCGCTGTCGACAAAGCTGATACCGCTGTCGACCTCATCTGGATCGATATTAATATCTGATTGACTTTTATCTTTATTAGACATTAAGAATAATCCGTTTGCAGGGATTGTGAAAGAATTAATTGTGACAGAACTACCACCAGTCCCTCCATTTAAGATGACCCAATTAGAAATATCAATGGGGTGAGAGGTGGTGTTTCTTAGTTCTATCCATTCATCAGCAGCACTACTCCAATTAATTTCATTTATCACTACATCTCCAGCATTGATTCCTGGTGTTGGAGTGACGCCTGGTGTTGATGTCGGTCCCGGAGTTGATGTCGGTCCCGGCGTCGGAGTGGTAGTCGGTATCGGAGTCGGGAATTCTGCAGCTGCTGCAAATGTATTTGAACTTGAGACAGCAGTATCAGTAAAAAAAGAAAATATAAATTTGGCAGCGATGATGCCAAAGGCAGCGACTAAAAAAATTAAAAATAATATTTTTCTGTTCATTTATCCATTTCTAAAATATGGTTCGTAACGGACATATTGATAAAGATTTATTTTTTTTAGATCTTCCATATGATCAGGCAATACAAAATTTCGTTTATCTAGCTCCCTTAATACGGTAGCCATCTCAAATGAGATAAAAAAAAGCGACGGGATGATGACAAAGATTATGAATCCCGGCAAGGTCTTTGCAAAGACCATAAATTTACCCAATTGCGGAATAAATGCAAATTGCTTTCCGATTATCTCTTTACCTGAAACCTTATTTTGATCTGCAGTTTTATTGGCATCGCCTTTGGTTTGATAATTGATAGTGCTATTATTTTTTGTCACTTTGACGATGCGGTGAGTCACTGATACATCGCCCTGTTTAAAAGCAATGACATCTCCTTTTTTGTAACTGGCCATTTTCTGAGTAAAGACGACGCTTCCGACAGGAATTGTAGGTTCCATACTTCCCGAGGCGACGATAAACGATTGAATTCCGAAGACTTTGTCAGTCTTAGCAGTGATCAGAACTGCCGCCGTCATGACAAAAAGTACAAAAATTGTTGTTTGAAAACTTAATTTAATTATTTTTTTCATAGTAATAACGATGTTCGATCTAATCCCATAACCCTGGGGGGATGAACTTCATCCCCCCTAAATAAAAAAAATTATTGACTTGAATCTTGATTCAAGGTTGTTGTAAATGTTGCCGTAACATTATCGCCTTGTAAATCATTACCTGCTGACGAATCCAGACATACATTAAGATCTAAGGCGTGATTAGTATTGAGATTTGTTAACGCTAAATTATCTAGAGCGGTAGTATCAAGATCCCAATCTTCCAAATCGGTAAATCCATTTCCGTTATCAAAGGTTATTTGTCCAAGTACATTGACACCATCATAAGTTAGACTGGCGATTCTCAAATATTTTGCCATGTTTGGATCTGATGCAGTGTTATCCAATGTGACTTCGACATGATTGGCATTGACTGTACCACTGTTTCGTAGATTAAGTGTTTGAACACTAGTACAACTTCCAGGTACCAGTGTAGTACTTCCAAAACTGGCACTAACACTATCTTGAACACTTTGATCAGAATCTGACAATCTTAAATCTAGAGTCCCGGTAGAAAATACATTACCACTTGATGTCCCACTATCACTAAAGTATGCATAAGTGACGGCACCTACCATCACAGCCATAACAGCAATAGAAAATAAACTCACGAATATTTTTCTGTTCATTTATTTTCACCTCCTTTCATCAGAAGCAATAGGTTAATAATCTTGCCAAAAAACGGCGTAGGTTAGGTGTTCTAGCCCTATAAAAAAAATCAGCCGATAAAATATCGGCTGATTAATAAGCTCTAGAACTTAATTCAAACCTAAGTTTGACCAACATAATTGAGATTCCCAAGCACGTCTAAGTGCAATTAATATCAGTGTGACATAAATAAAAATTTATGTCAACCAGTATTTACTATATTTCTTTAAATTAAAGTCATTCAAAAAACAAACTTTATAATAGTTACTGGATCAAAATTTTAAGTTATATTTTGCTACCGGCCAGTTTTAACAATTGCTCGATTGACCGATTCATAATCTGGATTAATAACGGACTTTTCTTGGTATCAATTTTGGTTAGAAGATTCATTTTTTCTTCTGCTTCCTGGCAAAAGAGAGCAGATTTCTTTGATGCTTCACAATTGGTAAACATTTTTTTGACCTTAATCAAATTAAAAAGACAAGAGTTGATGCCGCATAAACTATTCACACTCTTAGTAAGAACCGATTGATACAGATTTTCAAATTTAGTAATTAATTCAAAATATCTATTATATTGATTAGTCGGTTGTTTTTTGATGAGATTAAATAGCATTTGATGAATTTGATCGAGCTGTGATTTAAGTTGAATTTGGTTATTTTTTTGAAATGTTTTTTTAGCATCCAGCGCTTTTTTATAGATATTGACAGCATCAGGATTTTCTTTAGATAATTTAGACAATTCACTTAAAATATCATCAAATATTGCAGCAGGATTCTCTTGGGTTAAGAGAAATGGTTTGATTTTTTGGCTGTCAAAGTCAAATTCAAATGTCTGGTTAAACGCAGATGTAATCGTTTCCCAATAATCTTGATCACCAGCGTTTTGCAAAAGTGAAAGCGTATATTCATCCGGTTCATTACCATTGATTTCAAGTTGATAGTGGCCGGATTTGGCATCGGGAATTAACAATGCGCCTTCAGTATCAATATATAGTTTAGAGTTATGTCTGACAGATAAATGCTTTTTTGCCGAAGATAATAAAAGATAGAGTGACGAGGGTTTAATTTTAGATTCCTGGCCTTCGACAATTTGCTCATCGCTGTAGTTCAAACCCAAAATATCAAATATTTGTTTAATACCGGTTTTCGTTCTTATTATTTCTCCATGATCCAAATTTGATAAAGGATATTGATTGTTGCCGGCTCGAGCGCTGTTTGAGAGAATTACCGAGTCGCCGATATCATAGAGAGTCTGCTGGGGGCGGCCATCAGGATAATCGCCAAGCAGCTTGTCTTTCAGACTGCGGGTATTGATCTTATATCCAAAGATAGTATCTTCTTTTTCGCCATAGATAGTATGAAGTTGGTTAAATAAATTGGAAAATGTAGGATTTAGATTTATCATGGTATTATTCTTAATTTGCATACCGGCATAAGGAACGAAGCTATTGTCTTTATTTTTCAAATAATCGTAAGTTGGCAAAAGATCAAGAAGTGATGGAACTATCGAGGCAAGAGTATTGCGATCAGATTCAAATTTATTTTTGTACATCATTAATATTGACTTTTTGCCAAGCCAATCAAGTGGTGAAGATCCGTCGATCTCGCCACCTTCAACAGCTTTATATGTCAATGCCGCGCCACTGTGCGGAGAGCCTACAGTAATTAATTTATCTATTATTGCAGAGTCATTTTTCTGACCGTAAACCCGGCTGACTAGGCCACCGAGAGAATGACCGACAAGATTTACTTTGGTATTTGTGTCAGAAATTTTATCTGTGATGAAAGTATTTAAATCAGCACTGGAACTCCCAACGCTTTTTCGCCAATCATATGGAAAAACAAAGAAATCCTGATTTTCGACTTGACCGATATTTTTTAGTGAATTAATTATTCCATCATAATCATGGACTATTAGGTTGAGCTGCCAATCATATACCCCAGCCGGCTTATTATGCAGAATCGCATCCCGATTCCAAGATCCAAAAAGTCCTGGGAGGAGGATGATTTTGGAGGAGGAGGGAGAAAATACAATTGGTGAGGTTGACGCTAAATATATTGACCACTTACCATTTATTAAAACTGAGTAGTAAATGAATAAGTTATTCTTAGTAACGACAGCGTCAGGTGACCACATTAATGTTTCATTAGGCTGTTTTAATAATATGGGATTGTCTAACGGTTTTGTCCAAGTAATACCATCACTGGATGTCGCGTAAATAATACTATTATGATAATAAAGAACATACTGATTACCATCATAAATAATGTCCGGTCCACCAATAGCACTTGCTTCCCAAGATTCTGTGGGCGATAAAACGGGAGTTATTCTTTTTATCCATGAAATTCCGTCGGAACTTTCTGCGTATCCGATTTGCCATAATCCTTGTGAGTTTCGACCTGCAAACCACATTTGGTACTTGTCCAAGTGTCTAATAACCGTTGGCCATGTTACACCTTCAATTTCCCATGAGTTTGTTGGAGATAATACAGGATTATCTCTTACAGTCCATGAAATCCCATCGCTAGACTCAGCATATTTAATCCAATATCTAGGAATTCCCGTTGTATTTGGATCACAATCGGCAACATACCACATTTTAAATTTATTATCTGAATCGTCAAAAATTACATCTGGATCATGTATGCCTTTTTCACAAATGAATGAATTGCTTGTATTAGTTAATAAAATCGGATTATTGGATTCTTTTGTCCAATGAATACCGTCCAGAGAAACTGCAAGATTAATCGAATATTGTCCTCCAAAATAACCACTATAAAAAAGATAATATTTATCATTATGTAATACCGTACTAGATGAATAAACTGCATTAATATCGTACCATTCTGAACTTTCAATTACTGGATTATTTTCAAACCTAATTAAACTTGCCTCTACGTTGAATGGTCTCAAAAGTAACACTAGCTCGAGTAAAACTAATATATATATTGATTTCATGGATTATAATATAAACTGCATGAATCAATATCGTCAACGGAATATAATCATCAAAAATACAAGATTGCGGCTTTCTGAAATTATAATAAGTTAAAACTATATCAGCATATAAAGTCTGATTGAATTTGTGAAAGATATTAAGTTGTCTATTATCATTCCAACATATGAGAGAACAAAGGATTTCGCAGAGATTTTAAATGTAATTAATAAAATTATTGAAAATCTTTCATATGTGGAAGAAATGTTAATTGTGGATGATAATCGAAATAAAGAATTTAAGAAATATACAATAAATTCACAAGCAACTTTAAAAAAGTTTCGGTGTTTAACAACAAATCATCGTGGATCAGCAGCGGCTCGAAATTTTGGCATTCGATCTGCCAAAGGAAATGTGATTCTTTTTCTTGACGACGATATACTTCCTTCTATTGATTCTATTAACAATCACTATAATTATCATCAAAAAAACAGGGGGGACAATAAATGTCTTGTTGGTAAAGTAATTACGCCTAAAAAAATATCATTAAATAATTCATTTACGAGGAACGTTGATGAACAGAATCTTCAGTTTGGAAAACAGCAATTAAGTGGAATCGTCGATTTTCGATACTTTTATACATGTAATGTCTCTATGAAAAAAAACTTTATGTTAAAGCATGGCTTATTTAATGAAATATTTAAAGATGCTTTATACGATGATATTGAACTTGCTTATAGACTCGAAAAAAAAGGATTGCAAATATATTTTGATAAGAAAAATATAGTTGAGCATTTTAAGCAATATGATTATTTATCATTAACAAGGCGATATAAAATGATGGGATATTATGCAAAGAAATTATTAAAATTACATCCAGAACTTAGTAATTCATTCATAAATTTAAAACCCACTATAAAAGAATATTTGTTAATTTTCACTCATCCTTTTCTAAATGTATTACGAGCAATTAATGTGAATTATTTTGAAGCCTTATTAATCAAATCAGGAGCAACAAAATACTTCTTTATTGGATTAAATTCATGATTTCTATAATAATAATTACCTATAACAGCAAAGACTTTCTTCAAGAATTTTTTAAATCATTAAAACTTGCTATAAATAATGACTTTGAATTGGTTATATGGGATAACAACTCAGATGATGAGTCTCATAAATATATTAATTACTATTTAAAATACTATGACTACAAGAAATTTCATGTTATAAGGAGTGAAATTAATTTAGGTTTTGCTAAAGCAATTAATGAATCGCTGAAGTATTGTTCTTACGAACATATATTACTTGTTAACCCAGATGTAATTTTTCTAAAAGACTCATTAAGATCTATAGTTAAATTTTATTTGGAAGTTAAGCCAGCAATAGTCGGTGGTAAGTATTTATCATATAAAAGAGATGGTGTACCTCAAAAAGCAGCAGTGAATTCTGTAAGCTTTATTAGCGCAATTTTAGAATTGACAAATCTTAAAAAGATAGTTCCATTTCAAGAAAGATTGAATAAATTTTGGGTAAAAGAAAAAGCCGATTCAATAGAGGTTGTTAGTGTTAGCGGTGGTTTTCTTATAGCTTCACGAGAAATTATTATTTCTCTAAATGGTTTTAATGAATCATACTGGTTATATCTAGAAGATGTTGATTTTTGTTTAAGAGCTCAACAAATCGGATATAAAACCTACTATTATCCTAAAGCGCGAATTAAACATTACTCAGGAGGTAGTCACAAACATTTGTCACGTCGTCACGATGAAGCGCGATGGTTTCAATCGAGAGATATTTTTTTTAGGATGCATTTTAATTTAATATTAAACTGTGTCTACTTATTAATATCAAAAGTTGAAAAATTAATTTTAAAGCTAAGAAAATAATCAATATTTTATTATGAACATCCTCCTTCTCCGCGGTGCATTCTTAAACAAATTCGAATGCCAAAATTACGAACCCCTTGTTAAGAAACATAATATTATTGGTATTGGCAGTCATACTTCAATGCATGATTCATTCAAATTTCCAGTGGTTAAGTTTTTCTCTCCTTATGACTTGGTAAATATAAGCGGTGAGACGTTGGGTAAGTCACTGCGATGGATTTTTAATCGGACGCTTGCTGACAGTCATTTCCTTTTTGGACTGGAACATTGGGTAAGGCAACATGGTCCGATAGATATAGCTCATATCGCCGAGACTCATTATGGATATGGCCTGCAAGCTATTGAGATGAAGAAAAAGGGATTGATAAAAAAAATAGTTTCAACGTGTTGGGAGACAATTCCATTTAATAATGAATCCGTAACTAAAAAGACAAAGATGAAACATATCATCAGAGCAAATATCGATCATTTTATCTGCCCAACACAAAGAGCCAAAGATGCGCTTATTCAAGAAGGAGTTGATGCAAGCAAAATCACTGTGATTAGAGTCGGTGTTGATATAAAACGTTTCAAACCAAAAATAAATAAAAAACTATCAAAAAAGTCTATAACAAAACTGCTTTTTGTTGGTCGATTAGTTGAAGAGAAAGGAATAAATGATCTAATTGATTGTTTTTCACAATTAGTCAAGAATCAAAATATCGCATTGACACTTGCCGGCTCAGGTCCCATGGAAATTCCAATTAATCGATTAATTGGAGTAAATAAATGGGAAAAGAAGGTCAAAATAGTTCAAAGCAAATATGAAGATATGCCGAGGTTATATCAAGATCATGATATTTTGATTGTTCCTTCTAAAACTACCAATACGTGGGAAGAGCAATATGGAATGGTTTTAGTTGAAGCAATGGCATGTGGCTTGCCGATCGTTGCTTATGATAGCGGGGCAATCAGTGAAGTATTGGAAAGTGCTGGAATATTAGTCAAAGAAGGTGATAAAAAAGATCTTTATCAAGCGGTAAAAATGTTCATAGATGATGAATTTAGTCGATATAAATATTCTCTAATGGCTATAAAAAGGGCTAAAGATGAATTTGATAGTCGAAAAATTGCTAAACAAATAGAGCAGATTTACAACATGGAGTAAAATATAACTATGCTTTCAGTAATCATTCTAGCTAAAAACGAAAACGAATCTATAAAAAAAACAATTGAATCAGTTTCTTTTGCTGATGAAACTCTGATCATTGATGATGATTCAACAGATAACACGGTCAAAATCGCAAAAGAAATGGGCGTCAGAGTGATAGCTCATCCGTTAAACAACGATTTCTCCAAACAACGAAATTTTGCAGACATACAAGCCAAAGGGGATTGGATACTTCATATTGATGCGGATGAGGTGATCACAAATGCGCTAAAAGAGGAGATTCAGGAGATCGTGAAAACATATAAAACATTTGACGAGATCCCTCGACAAGCTCGGGATGACATAGGTGTATACGATGAAGAAGGAAAAACCGAGATATATTACATTAAACGACGTGATATATGGTGGGGGAGAGAGCTACGGTTTGGAGAAGTCTATAAGGCCGCTCACACAGGTTTTATACGTTTGTATAAAAAAGGATCCGGTAAATGGATAGGTGCGATCCATGAATCATTTCAAACCGAAAAAAAAACAGGATTTTTAGATTCTTATTTGATTCATCGTCCGCACCCTACAGTGGCAATTTTTCTGGAACAAATTAATAAGTACAGCAGTAGTCGCGCCGAAGAATTATTTAAGACAGGTCAACAAGGAAATGCGCTCAAGATCATATTTTTTCCATTCTTCAAATTTTGGTATAACTATCTGTTGCGTTTTGGATTTTTAGAGGGTGCTGCCGGTTTTGTCTATGCATTTTTCATGAGCTTTCATTCATTTCTTGTTCAATCTAAGCTTTATATGATGCATCATTCAAAATGAACTGGTTAATATATTTACTATTTATTGCTCTTTCATTTGGACAATTGGCTCGAATTTCTTTCCTTAACCAAGTAATTAATATCAATCTTCACGACGTGATCATTTTTTCTTTTATATTATTTGCTTTTTTAAGATATCGACAAAGGTTATATTTATTCATAATTAAAGAAAAGCTAATACTTCTGTTGATTGCCATTTTTTCGATTTCACTAATCATTAGTTTTTGGAATTTCAGCCTTTTACAAAATAGCGTTGGACTTTTGTATCTGTCTAGACTAGTGATGTATCTGTTATTTTTTATCTCTCTATCTTACTGGCGTCGTCATGAAAAACAGTCAGAACATATACTTAAGCAAGGTTTTTACATATTTACAAGCTTAATCATTTTTTTTGGATTAATACAATATTTTGTTTATTCAAACTTACGAAATCTATATTATTTGGGATGGGATCCACATCAATCGCGCGTCTTTGCCACATTCTTTGATACTACGATTTCTGGACTTATATTTTCTATGGTAATTTTAATTCTAATAAGTCTAGCCATTAAAACGCCAAAATCCCTCAAGAAAAAATTATTAATATTTGGATTTGTCGGAGTTTTTGCATTAATGATGTTGACATATTCTCGAATTACATATCTCAGCTCAATAATCGCATGTCTTTATTATTTTAGAAACAAATTAAAAACAAGTTACCTAATTATTTCGATGATCATATTCTTTGGATTGATTTGGCTTTTGCCAAGACCATTTGGTGAAGGTGTTAAATTAGAACGGCTTTTTACCATATCATCAAGAGTTGAAGACATTAGATCGGGATTACAAGTGTTTTCTAAATCTCCAATTATAGGGGTAGGTTACAATCGTATAGGATACGTTAAAAATCAAGAAAAATCTATTATACCCAGTCATGCAACCTTTGGATTTGCTTCAAGCTACATAATTATATTAGCCTCAACTGGAATGGCAGGATTTTTGATCTTTCTTAAATGGTTATTGGATCTATTTAAAAGAGGTGACAATGTATCTCAGACATTAATGATCTTGATATTAGTCGCATCATTATTTGATAATGTATTTCTCAATTCTTTTATCTTAATTTTATTCTTTCTTCTTTATCAATCGCGAGTTAATCTTTCTCGTAGATTACTTTAAGAGTCTTACTTTCTAAATTGCTAGCTTCATCACGGCTTTCTATTAAAATCGTATTTTCACCATCTTTCAGTCTGACATCAAAACTGAATTTTCCATTTGTATCGATTACTACCGGTTGACCATTTATCTTGAGTTGACTGGTTACATCAGTTTGACCGTTTACTTTAATATTTTCACTGCTTACTTTATCATTGTCTTTTGGTGAATCTATGGTAAGCGTGGGTTTGCTATTTTTGTAAGTTACTTGGTATATTCTTGATTTTTTTATTAATTTATTCTCTTTATCTTCAATCTCGGCATAAACTTGATTATCACCTTCAGTAAGTCTTATTGATGTCTGAAAACCATCGTCATCAGAAATTAACTCTTTTTGTTGTTCATCATTGACATAGATATAGACCGTAAGCTTAGGTTGAGCAACGCCAGAAATGGTAATTTCTGCGCTATTTGTCGCCTCTGGAATATCGACGATCTCTGGAGCTTCAAGGTAATTATTATCTAAATCCTTAGTTTTTTCATTTGAACTTTTATTATTTAAATTAGCTACAAAAATTGATGTATTAATAATTAATCTAAGTCCAATTGTCACCATAAAAATAATAAGAGCGAAGAGTAAAAATAGGTATAAGGCTAACTTCGAGTTATTATTTTGACCGTTATTTAAATTTTGTCGTTTCATAACACCTGAGCCGATGAGAGGAGTCGAACCTCCAACCTCTCCCTTACGAAGGGATTGCTCTGCCATTAAAGCTACATCGGCAGAATATAGAATATTATAACAAAGTGTCATGAAAAATTATTTAGACGCTGAGCGGGATACGAGAATCGAATCCTTCGTAAACGAAGGACCTTCGGCTCTCATCTTCATCTGCTCATCAGTAATACAAACGCTTGAGCGGGATACGAGAATCGAACTCGCGTCTCCACCTTGGGAAGGTGGCATACTACCACTGTACTAATCCCGCAGTACAACTACCAAATAAATAGTATACACTGCTGGATCAACAATGGTGAAAATCGTTTCTTATCTTGGTAACTTCAGCAAATTACCCGGGTAGATAAGATTTGGATTTTTAAGACCATTGGTCCGGGCAATTGTAACCCATTGATATCCGTCACCATAAGCACCAACAGAGATTTTCCACAGATTGTCGCCTTTAATCACTTTGTAGTTTGTCTCCTTAATTGTTATTGGCTTCAGTTCCTTAACAACCTGTTTTTTAGCGGGTTGCGTCGTTAGTTCCGCTGGTTTGATAATATTTTTCAACTCTGGCATAGTCAATACTTGGCCAACTTCAATCAAATTAGCATTCTTCAATTTATTGGTTGTAGTCACATCAGTCCATGCATATCCGGATCCGTAATATTTTTCACAAATGGCCCAAAGAGTTTCGCCTTTTTTGACTGTATATTTTCCTCCGGGTGCTAAATTACTTTGTTGTTGTGTTGCGGCTGCGGCTTGGTCTTTCGTTGTTAATACTTTATTTAGCATGCCATTTTTGCTGGTTTTAAAAAGAACGGCAAATCCGACAATTATTACTAAAATCCCTAAAATAACCGATTGGTAATTTCCCTTAAATTTATCCATTAATATGTTTACATAAGATTCGTCAGACTTTGACATTTTTTATTCACCTCCCTTCATGAAAATAATAGAGAAATAACTATAAGCAATCATTGAGAAACGTCGTTTTTAAAAATCACAAAATTATAAACAGATTAAAAAGCAGAAATCAATGGAGTCAATCTATTTTAAACTGTATCAAAGGGGTTTATTATAGGGCAAGAAGTCAGGAAAACTGCCCTCCTTCGTTCATATTCGTCTCGTGGTTTACATCCACGCAGACGAAAATTCACTTCGGAAGGGCATAAGAGTCGCTAAATTCACTACGTTCATTAAGTGACTCTAATGCGGGGCCAAGGGGACTCGAACCCCCGACCTTCCGCGTGACAGGCGGACGCTCTAACCGGACTGAGCTATGACCCCATACGAGACTAATATAGCAGATTTGGATAGAATTGTAAACTTGCAGTATAATTTTAAAAGTTATGAAAACTACCAATCAGGAAATCTCTCAACTTTTGAGATCGGTTGCGGTAGTGTATTTATTGCAAAATGTTAATCACTTCCGAATTATCGCCTATGAAAAAGCCGCGGATACTGTTGAACAGATGAACCGTGAAATCAAAGATATTTGGGAGTCCGGACAATTGTCTTCAATTTCAGGTATAGGACCAACGATCACTCAACATCTTGATGAATATTTTAAAAAAGGAAATATTTCGTATTTAATAAAAACGATTAATCAAATACCACCAACGGTTTTTTTACTAATGAAAGTTCCCGGATTAGGACCGAAAAAAGCCTTTAAACTTGTCAAAGAGCTGAAATTGATGGATGAAAAGACGGTTATAGATGATTTATTAAATGAGGCAAAAGCCGGCAGGATTGCTCTTATTGAGTCATTTGGTGCCAAGTCGCAAGCCGACATTATCGAATCAATAAAACTTTATAAAACCGGTAATTTTAAACTAGAACGGATGCCTATGCCAATTGCCTACAAATTAGCATTGGAAATTAAGGAATTTCTGCAGGGTGAAAAAGGAGTAAAAGCGATTGATATTTTGGGATCTTTACGAAGGATGGTATCAACGATTGGTGATGTTGATCTAAGCGTGGTTGGTGATAAACTGCATTCAAAAACAATTATCAATAGGTTTGTAAATTTCCCCGGAAAAGTTAGTACTGATAATCAGGGAGAAGAAAAAGCATCGATTAAAGTCGGCAATGGTCGACGCGTAGATATTCGAATTGCCAATTCAGAAAGTTATGGCGCCATGCTTCAATATTTCACCGGTAGTAAAGCTCATAATATTAAATTACGAGAATATGCATTAAAAAAGGGTTATTCGTTATCGGAGTATGGAATAAAGAAAAGTCAAAATTCAAAAGGCAAAATTCAAAATGATAATTCAAAATTAAAAATTAATAAATTTACTTCAGAAGAGAGTTTCTACTCTTTTTTGGGTCTTCAATATATCCCACCAGAGATTAGAGAAGGAACGAATGAAATTGAACTGGCAAAACAAAATAAAATTCCGCGCCTTGTTGAATTATCTGACATTAAGGGTGAATTTCATGTTCATTCATCCTACAATCTTCAACCATCACATGATTTAGGCGTGAATACGTATCCGGAAATCTTAAATAAAGCAAAGAAACTTGGATATGAATATATTGCCTTTTCCGATCACAACCCAAAAATTACCAACGTTCATGACTCTGAAATTATTTCAATCATGAAAAAACGTAAAGATGATATTAATCGTGAATTAACTAAGTCAAATAATAAAATTGATTATTTTGTAAGTTGTGAGGTGGATATTCTTCCTGATGGCAACATCGCACTACCTGAAGGAGCTTTAGGTCATGTTGATTTGATTATAGTCTCCATTCATTCTTCTTTTAGAATGGCACGGGATATGATGACAAGTAGAATAATGAGAGCACTTACCTATCCAAAAGTAAAAATTTTAGGTCATCCGACAGGTCGACTGCTTCAGAAACGAAGTGAAATTGATGTTGATTGGTCGACCGTTTTTAAAGAATGTGCGGCACGAGACATCGCTTTGGAAATAAATGCTTATCCTGAACGACTTGATCTGCCTGATACTCTGGTCAATCAAGCGAAATCCTATGGATGTAAGTTTGCAATAAACACCGATGCACATGAAATCTCGCAAATGGATTTAATGTTTTATGGTATATCTGTAGCCAGACGAGGATGGCTAACTTCAGAATATGTAGTCAATGCTCAACCTCTTAAAACTATCAAAGAATGGATCAAAAAATAATTTTTTGGTATACTGTATCAATACACATTTCAAATTATAAGTTAAATTTCACCTAATTTATGAATTTACCTTTTTTGTTAATTGGGATTGTAGTTCTTCTTGCTGTTTATTTATGGTCCACTTATAATTCACTGGTTGTTTTAAAAACTCGAATTAAGGAGGCGTTGTCTGGGATAGATGTACAACTAAAACGTCGAATAGATCTGATCCCAAATTTAGTTGAGACGGTCAAAGGTTATGCCAAACATGAAAAGTCAGTCTTTGAGAATGTGACAAAGGCCCGTTCTTCCTTAATGAAAGCAGATTCAATGAGTGGTAAAGCTGAGGCAAATAACATGCTGACCGATGCTCTAAAATCACTTTTTGCAGTTGCCGAAGCATATCCCGATCTCAAGGCAAGTGAAAATTTCCGTGACTTACAAAGACAACTCGAGGACACGGAAGACAAAATCGCATACTCGAGACAATTTTTTAATTCAAATGTTTTAGAATATAACACCAAAATTAAGGTACTTCCGAATAATATATTTGCCAATATGCTCGGATTTAAAGAAGAGGAATTTTTTGAGGCTACAGAGGAAGAGAAGAAAAGTGTTAAAGTGACATTCTAAAGTAACAAGAAACAATAACCAAGAAACAAACTTGTTTGGAAATTTTAATTTGGAATTTCTTAGTTTCTTGTATCTTGTAATCTTTATATGACCATTTATTCCCAAATAACCGGAAACAAGATAAAAACTTACCTAATAATTTTTTTCTTTATTATTTTTATATCTTTTTTCTTTTTTATAGTTGGAAAATACACAGGCAATTCAAATTCATATTTCGTAGTAGGAATTATCTTTTCACTTATAACCAGTGTCGGTAGTTATTTTTATAGTGATAAATTAGTTTTAGCTATGTCGGGAGCTAAACCAGCTGGTAAAAAAGAATATTTTGATTATTATACCGTAGCAGAAAACCTTTCTATAGCCGCAGGATTACCAATGCCTAAGCTTTATGTAATTTCAGATCCAGCGTTGAATGCTTTCGCTACGGGTAGAGATCCAAAACATGCGGTCGTTGCTGCAACAACCGGTATCTTACAAAAACTAGATAGAGCAGAACTTGAGGGTGTCATATCTCATGAATTATCTCATGTCAAAAATTATGATATTTTAGTATCGACGATAGTTACGGTCCTAGTCGGTACCGTGGTCTTTGTCGCTGATTGGATTACCAGAAGCATGTTCTGGGGTGGGATGCGAGACGACAATGATAATCGTGGTAGTGGATTATCGACATTGCTTTTTATTCTGACGCTTTTCATTATGCCAATTGCCGCAACATTAATACAATTGGCAGTCAGTCGCAAACGAGAACTGCTCGCCGATGCCTCCGGTGCACTATTGACAAGAAATCCAGATGGCTTGGCAAATGCACTCATCAAAATTTCTGGAGACCGACAACCACTTAAACACGCTACCAATGCGACTGCACATCTGTATATCTCAAATCCTTTTAAAAAAGGCACGAGGACTTCCGGATTTATTTCTAATCTTTTTTCTACTCATCCACCGATTGAAGAGAGAGTAAAGCTTCTTAGGGAAATGTAAAAAAATATTTAGTATAAAGTATCTAGTATTTAGTATGAAAAGTAATGAAACCTCTAAAGAATTTAACACTAGAAAAAAAAGGGCTGGGATTATTATTAGAAAACTGAAGCAAATTATTCCCGATGCAAAAATTGTATTAAATTATTCAAATAACTTCGAACTTTTAGTAGCGGTTATATTATCGGCGCAATGTACTGATAAGATGGTCAATAAGGTTACTGAAAAGCTATTTAATAAATATAAAATCATAGAGGATTATTTAAAAGTTAATCAACAAGAATTTGAACAAGATATAAGATCAACCGGTTTTTATAAAAATAAAGCTAAAAATATACTTTCATCAGCCAAAATTATCAAGGAAAAATACAATGGGCTTGTGCCAAATTCAATGGATGAAATCTTGCAATTACCGGGCGTAGCGAGAAAAACCGCCAATGTTGTTTTAGGAAATGCCTATGGTATTGTCGAAGGAATTGCGGTTGACACCCACGTGAAGAGACTTTCAAAAAAATATGGGTTGACTGATGAAGTTGATCCGGTCAAAATAGAGAAGGATTTAATGTCAATTTTACCGAAAAAAGAATGGTTTGATTTTACTTATCGGTTGATTGATTATGGCCGACAATACTCACCTGCTTCGAAAGTGAATTCAAATGAGGATCCTCTAAGTAAGATTTTATCATAAAGTCGTTTTATTTTATCGTCTTGACTTTAATATTTATTTATATTACTTTTATAATTATTATTTATTTATTTAATATAAAATGGATATAAATTACCCAGATATATTAAAATCTTTTCTTGAAATACCTTATGATGAACTTGAAAGAAAAAACTTATCGGCTTTGAAAAAGGGAATATCTACAAATCAAAAACTGCTCGAACAGGAGTATAAGGACTATCTTTCTAAAGAATCTAAGATAAAAGCAATTACTCTATGTTTTACAGATATCGAAGGAAGATTCCACATGATAGATTATGATAAGAAATATTTCATACATTCGGATGATAATCTGACCTTTGATGGATCTTCTATAAGAGGCTTTTCAAGTCTTCATGAGTCTGATTTGCGGTTGAAGGCTGATTACAGCAGTTTTCGGTGGTTGCCTGCCGATATATTTGGTGCGGGCAAAGTGATTATGTTTGCCGATATTCTAAATCGCGACCGTAGTCCATATGAATCTGATTTTCGGAGTTTGCTTTCATCTTATTCAAGGAAGCTTCAGAAAGAATATAATTACCAGATATATTTATCAGCAGAAATTGAAGGATTTTTGGTCGACGGAAAATCGGCAGAACAAAATTTTATCGAAGAGAACGGCTTCAAGTTAATTTCAACCGGTGGTTATTACCATTCACTCCCGCTTGATAAATTACGACAATTTATTGACCGATGTGCTGAGGCGCAACGAGCAATGGGTTTTGGAAATGAGAAAGATCACCCGGAAGTAGCACCATCACAATTTGAACTTAATTTCAAATATCGTGATGTAAATCAAGCTTGCGATAATATTCAACTTTATAAACTAGTTTGTCGCCAAATTGCAAACAGCATGGATATGACAGCGACCTTTCTTCCAAAACCTAAAGCAAATATAAACGGTAGCGGAATGCATTTAAACTATTCACTAAATAAAAAAGGGGAGAATCTTTTTTTTGACGATAAAGGAAGGGAAAATTTATCTTCACTGGCTTGGGAAGTCATTGAGAGAATTTTAAATCATGCACCAGAAATGTGCTTGGTACTTAATTCGAGTGTTAATGCATATCGTCGACTAGACCCTAAATTTGAAGCTCCGAATCAAATTAAAGTATCGGCTGTCGATAGAGGTTCTATGATTCGAATTCCAGCAGGTAACGAAAAAACAGCAAGAATAGAAATTCGTTCTGTAGCTTGTGATGCCAATCCGTATTTAGCCTTATTTTTGATATCAAAGACAGCCCTGGAGGGACAAAAGCTCAAAAAAAAGGCAAATCAGAGAGATCGATTGAGATTTTTACCGGATAATATATATGATGCTATCAAAACCTTCAAAGCCAGTGATTGGATAAATAAAACAATTGGCGAAGTAAACAAGGAGAAGTATTGTCGTTTTAAGCAGCTAGCAGCCGAACGATCACCAAAAAATCTAGGAAATCTTGTTAAGCGATCAGAAATTATCTATCACCATGAAGTAACTAATCAGATCTTGTGGAATGAATTTTGAAAAATTACCCGGGCTACTCTTCGAACTAGTGATTTTTTAGATGAAGTTTATTATACTGTGTTTGATCAATTTGCTTATGACTAAAACTAAACATCTTACAAAATCAGATCTGATTCATTTGATGGAACTTTCAAAACTTCAGTTAAATGACAGTGAACTTCTGGTGATCGAGAAACAACTGAATGAGACATTAGATTATTTTGAAAACCTGGGTGACTTAGATACCTCAGCTATTTCAGAGGCAACTTATACAACTTCTGCAACTAATGTATTTCGCGATGATTCGATTGATGAAAGTAGATTGCTAGATCAATCTACAGTTTTTAAAAATGCAAAAAAAAAGAAAAATAATTTTTTTATCGTTTCAAGAATCATATGAAATTATTGGGTAAATCTGTCATTGAGTTAAAGAAACTACTTTTATCAAAACAACTAAAAGTAGAAGAGCTTTATGATTATTTTCTTAACCGTATTACAAAATACGATAAGGAAATAAATTCATATTTAAGCGTCATAGTTGATTCTAGTGATCAGGTTATCAAAAACATTGGTAATCTTTCCGGAATTCCAGTCGCTATTAAAGATAATTTTTGTACTCAAGGCGTTCGAACATCTGCAGCATCCATAGTATTAGCTGACTTTATTCCTCCATATGATTCTACAGTGGTAGCACGGATAAAAAAAGAATCAGGAGTCATCATAGGTAAAACCAATACTGATGCTTGGGCCCACGGATCATCAACGGAAACATCAGATTTTGGAGTCACAAAAAATCCAATGGATTATTCCAGGGTAGCTGGAGGATCATCAGGTGGTTCTGCTGCTTCTGTAGCCAGCTATTTGTCGCCGATTGCTATAGGCTCTGAAACAGCCGGATCAATTAGAATTCCCGCAGGATGGTGTGGTGTCGTTGGTTTGAAACCAACCTATGGTCGAATATCAAGATACGGTGTCATAGCCATGGGATCTTCGTGGGATTGTCCGGGAATTCTGGCTTTAAATGTCGCGGATGTAGCACTGCTTTTACAAATAATAGCAGGTCGAGATCCTTATGATGCTACCTCGGTTGAGACTCCTGTTGTCAATTATGGAAATTACCTTAATACAAAAAAAACTTATACAATTGGCATTGCAGATGAATATTTTAATGATGTAAATGAAGAGATTTGTGGTCGAATAGATCAATGTATTCAGATATTAAAAAAATCAGGTCATAAAATCCGGAAAGTGAAATTAATAGATCCGAAATACGCCGTATCCGTTTATACAATTCTTCAGCGCTCTGAAGTTTCATCCAATCTGGGCCGTTATGACGGAATTAGATATGGTAGTGATCGTAGTGCATTTGGTAAAGAAGCCAAAACAAGGATAATGCTTGGTACATATACACTTTCCCATGGATATTATGACGCATATTATAAAAAAGCATTGAAAGCGCGACAATTAATAAGAAATGACTTTGAAGTCGCTTTTAAGGACGTTGATTTTATTGTCGGTCCAACCGCTCCATGTACGGCATTAAAGATTGGCGAATCTGAAAAGTATCCTTTTTTTGGAGAAATGATGGACAAGCTTTGCGAACCGGCTTCTGCAGCCGGTATCCCGGCAATCAATCTTCCCGTTGGTTTGGATAAAAAAGATTTACCCATAGGCTTACAAATCATGGCAAATCATTTTAGAGAAGAAGATTTATTAAATATAAGTTATCAGTTTGAAAAGGAGACAGAGTTTTTTGGGATAAAGAATCAGATGTTGAAATTATATCCTGATTAATAAGAAAAATTTTGCTTGAATGCGTTTGTTCACATCCGCATTCTACGCGAAATTCAATTTATGAATAAATATCAACCAATAATAGGACTTGAAATTCACGTTGAACTCAAGACAAAATCAAAAATGTTTTGTGGTTGTCCTTGTGACTGGTTTGGTAAACCTCCAAATAGTAATAATTGTCCTGTCTGCTTGGGATTGCCCGGGACATTGCCAGTGCCAAATAAAAAAGCTGTGGAATGGACGATAAAAATTGCAAAAGCTTTAAATTGTAAGATAAATACAATTTCAAAATTTGATCGTAAAAATTATTTTTATCCTGATTTACCAAAGGCTTACCAAATTAGTCAATACGATCAACCAATCGCGATCAAAGGATCGCTTAAATTCAAAATTCAGAATTCAGAATTCAAAGTTGAAGAAAAAGAAATTGCCATTACACGTGTTCACTTAGAAGAAGATACGGGAAAACTAATTCATCAAGGAAATGAATCGTTAGTCGACTTTAATAGAGCCGGGGTACCACTAGTTGAAATAGTTACGGAGCCAGTTTTTAGAATTAGTGACGATGCGAAACATTTTTTAGAGGAATTACAGACGATCCTTAGATATCTGGATGTCGCCGACTGTGATATGGAAAAAGGGTCGATGAGAGTAGAGCCGAATGTCTCGCTCATGAAACTTGAAACATGGAACATGAAACAAGAAAAATTACCTAATTATAAAGTTGAGATAAAAAATATTAACTCTTTTCGCTATGCGAAATACGCCATTGATTATGAAATAAAGCGGCAGACAGAAATATTAGAGACAGGTGAAACACCAGTTCAAGAGACGCGGGGATTTAATGAAAATAAGAATGTAACTTTTTCACAACGGACAAAAGAAGAAGCGCATGACTACCGTTATTTTCCTGAGCCTGATATACCGCCGATGGTGTTTAAAGAGTCATTTTTGGCGAAAATTACCGTGCCAGAACTGCCGGGTAGTAAGGTTGAAAGATACATGAGAGATTACGGTTTGAAGTATCAAGATGCTTTTATTTTAACGAGGGATAAGAATATTGCGGAATACTTTGATGTAATAAACTCAAAACTCAAAAGTCAAAAGTCAAAACTACAAGTAAAAAGTCAAAACCTAGAAAATTCAATTGCCACATTAATTGTGAATAAAAAAATATCCACAGATTTAATACCCGATAAATTCATAAAACAACTCAGTTCATTATTATCACCTAAAGAAACGGATGAGACGCAATTGAAAAAGACTATAGATATTATTCTCGATCAGAATCAAAAAGCAATTGGAGAATATAAAAAAGGTAAAACAAACGTTATCATGTTTCTAGTAGGAAGCGTGATGAGAGAACTTAAGGGTCAAGCAGATGCAACCGTTGTTAGAAACAAAATTGAAAAAGAAATAAAATCATAGTTTATGCCATTTACACATCTTCATGTTCACAGTGATTATTCGCTCCTTGATGGTCTGGCGAAAGTAGACGATTTGGTGTTAATGGCTAAGAATCAGGGAATGTCTTCTCTAGCGCTTACCGATCACGGAGCGATGTATGGATCATTTAAATTTTACCTTAGCTGTCGGGAATCTGGAATTAATCCGATAATAGGTGTTGAAGCCTACAAAGCAAAAAAAAGTCGTTTAACCAAACAAACATCGGCTAATAGAGATCAAAATCATTTGGTTCTTTTAGCAAAAAATTATCAAGGCTATCGGAATTTACTGAAATTGACAACCGAGGCTCACTTAACTGGCTTTTACTATAAACCAAGAATTGATTTTGACCTCCTGGAAAAATATCGCGAGGGCTTAATAGTATTATCAGGATGTTTGAATTCGGAAATTTGCAGTGCAATAGTGCAAGATCAATATGAGGAAGCTGAAAATATCCTAAAAAAATACCTAAATATATTTGAAGGCAACTACTATTTGGAGATTCAGAGACATCCAAATGTTGATATTTTAAAAAAAGTTAATAATCATTTAATTAAATTATCACAAAAATATGCTGTTCCGATAGTCGCGACAAACGACATTCACTATTTGAATGCAGACGATGCTTATGCTCAAGAGATTCTGCTTTGTATCCAAACTCAACATACTGTGATTGAGAGAAAAAGACCATTATCAATGATCGATGTTCCCGAATATTATTTTAAATCAAGCGATGAGATGACGGGACTTTTTATAGATTTGCCCGAAGCGATAGAAAATACAATGAAAATTGCTTCAGAGTGCAACATTGAAATTCCTTATGGAAAATGGATATTGCCACATTATCAACTTGAAAAAGGTGATTCTCCTGAAGCGGCACTGCGGCGACAAGTATTTGAAAAAATAAAAGAAAGAGTTAAAGAAACACCAGAAATGCTAGCGCGTGTTGAGTATGAGCTTGATGTAATAGGGAAGCGTGGCTATTCAACATATTTTTTAATCGTTGCTGATTTTGTTTCTTGGGCTAAAGATCATGGTATTGCAGTGGGACCCGGTCGCGGATCTGTTGCGGGATCATTGGTCGCCTACATCATAAAAATAACCGATATAAATCCATTAGAGTACAATTTACCTTTTGAACGTTTTCTTAATCCAGATCGTCCGACTCCACCGGATATTGACGTTGATTTTGCCGATACACGACGGGATGAGGTTTTAGCGTATGTTACAAAAAAATACGGTGAAGACAAAGTTGCTCAAATAATCACTTTTGGACGTATGGAGGCTCGATTGGCAGTCCGTGATGTGGCCAGAGCTCTGGGTATGTCATTTTCTGAGGGCGATCGAATAGCTAAATTAATTCCTCAGGGTAAACAGGGCTTTCCGATGTCGATTGAAAAAGCAATGGAAGAAAATCCAGCGTTGGCATATGCTTATCAAAATGAACAAGAGACTAGACAACTTCTTGATATTGCGCGTCGACTAGAAGGGTTAGCCCGTCATTCATCAGTACATGCGGCGGGTGTTGTCATTGCCGATAAGAGTTTATCTGATTATGTCCCACTTCAACGGGAAACTAAAGGGACACGGATTATTACTCAGTATGACATGTATTGTCTTGATTTAAATGCTGTTTCTGATAATAAAGCCATCGGACTTCTTAAAGTTGATTTTTTAGGACTACGCAATTTAACAATACTAGAAAATGCTATTAATTATGTCAAAGAAAACAGAGATAAAACTGTTGATATCCATAGCATACCTCTCGATGATGATAAAACATTTGAACTTATTTCAAGTGGACAGACAGTTGGTGTCTTTCAGCTTGAATCGCAAGGCATGAGAAGACTCGCCAAAGATTTAAAGCCGACTAAAATCTCAGATATTTCCGCTATGGTTGCTTTATATCGTCCTGGTCCGATGGATCTGATCCCAATTTTTTTGGAAGGCAAAATGAATAGTGAAAAAATCCGCTATCTTCATAAAGATCTTGAGCCGATTCTTGCGGAGACGTATGGGATTTTAGTCTATCAGGAGCAGGTGATGGAAATTGCTAACAAAATAGCGGGTTTTACCATGTCTGAAGCAGATATTTTGCGAATGGCCATGGGTAAAAAAAAGAAATCTCTAATGAAAAAAGAGCAACAGAAATTTGAGGAAGGATGTATTACCAGGGGATATGGTAAACGATTGGCTCAGAAGATATTTGGTTTTATTGAAAAATTTGTTGGCTATGGTTTCAACAAGCCTCATTCAGCCTCATATGCTCTGATTGCATATTGGACTGCCTATATGAAAGCAAATTATTCCGTAGAGTATATGACTGCACTTCTCTCGGCTGAACTTCATGGAGCTTCAGGAAGTACGAGGGAAGTCAAGATCTTACAAGCAATCGATGAATGTAGAAATTTGAATATTAAAGTATTATCGCCCGATATTAATAAATCAATATATGATTTTCGTATTGAAGGAACATCAATACGCTTTGGTATGTCAGCGATTAAAAATGTCGGTGTTGCTGCAATCGAATCAATTATTGAAGCGAGACAATCAGGGCCTTTTATCAGTTTGAAGGATTTTTTGCAGCGAGTTGATTTGCGTCGTGTCAATAAAAAAACAGTAGAAAGTCTAATTAAGGCAGGTGCATTTGATGTATATGGTAAAAGAGCAGCGCTGATAAGTTATTATCCAAATGTAGTGATTGACGTCGCGAAAATAAAAAAAGATACTCAAGAAGGGCAGTTTAATTTGTTTACTTCATCCGAAAGCTCGCATCCAAAGGACCTGCTTCCGGAAATGGATGAATTTAGCGAAGATGAAATTCTGCTTATGGAACGACAAGTAATTGGTTTTTCCTTGTCAAAGAATCCATTGGACCAATACGGCGACATAATAAACAAGAGAGTTGATAAAAAGATTGGTGATCTCAGCCTTGAAGATGTAGGTAAAACATATATATTGGCAGGCGCAATCCTTAGAGTAAAACAAGTGATAACAAAAAAAAGTAACGATCATATGGCATTTGTTACTCTTTTTGATGAGTCCGGAGCAATAGACATAGTTGTTTTCCCAAAACTTTATGCAAGAACACAGGCGATTTGGAAGCCTAACACGGTGATTTTACTTAAAGGTAGAATAGATTCCAAAGACGATCAGGTTGCTGTAATTGTCGAAAATGCCGTTGATTTAGCCAGTTACAAAAAGCGTTAAAACGCAAATGAATAATTTTTACATAGATAAGAATTTTTCAATCGAGAAATCATCACTAAAGACACCATTTAAAAAAAAAGATCTTAACGATAAAGACAAATTACTTATTGCAAATTATCTAAATATTGGTTATTATTTAGTCTCTCCTATTTTACTGGGAGTCTTTTTTGGTTTAGTAATTGATAAGAAGGTAAACACCAAGCCAGTTTTTACTTTGATATTTTTGGTCGCGGGACTAATATCATCGATTTATAATTTGATCAAATTGTATAAGGATGCTACACATTAGCATTAAAGCGGAACCAATCTTTAATATTCTAGGATTACATATAACCAATTCTCTTTTATCATCTTTAATCGTTCTACTAATTTTTCTGATAGTCTCACATTTTTTTTCTGAAAATATGTCGGGAAAAAGATCTAAAGGTGTTGTTTTAATTTTATTCATGATTGACTCTCTTTATTCATTATTCAATTCAATTTTAAAAGATAAAACTCGAAAGTTCTTTCCTTTACTGGCATCCTTTTTTTTATTCATTCTTCTATCTAATTGGTTTGGTTTAATTCCCGGTGTTGGAAGCATAACTATTAAGGAATCTTCTGCAAATTCTATTGAAAAACAAGTTCCATTACTACGAGGAGCTACTGCAGATCTAAACACAACCATTGCTATTGCTCTAATTTCTGTTGTTTTAATTCAATATTATGGAATTGCATATCTTGGTTTTAAAGGATACGTCACTAAGTTTATTAATTTGACCAATCCATTAAATTTCTTTGTTGGTATTCTGGATATAGTATCAGAATTGTCAAAAATCATATCTTTTGCTTTCCGTTTATTCGGAAATATATTTGCCGGTGAAGTTCTACTGGTTGTCATTGCTTTTTTAATTCCCATTCTTGCATCTTTCCCTTTTCTCCTTCTTGAGATATTTGTTGGTTTCATCCAAGCTCTTGTTTTTTCAATGTTGACGGCAATATTTATAAATGTAGCGATAATTAAGCATGATTAACAATTACATTTTGAGAGGGGAGGTGTAAAGAGAATGGAAGAAGCAGGAAAATTATTAGGAACGGCGCTCGCAATCGGTCTTGGAGCAATCGGTCCTGGAATTGGAATTGGGATTATAGGTGGAAAAGCTCTTGAGGCCTTAGGAAGGAATCCAGAAGCAGAATCAATTGTTCGTACTAACATGATTTTAGGAATTGCATTTGCAGAAGCGGTGGCTATTTATGCACTGGTTATATCATTAATTATTAAATTTACATAAATCATGAAACACGTACCGTGAAGCATGAAACACAATGTTTCAGGTTCACTGTTCCAGGTTTCATGAAAAAAATATGGAAGCTTTAGGCATCGATATAAAATTACTTATAGCTCAGATCGTTAATTTTACCCTGTTCTTTTTTTTGTTTAAGCGATTTATGGCCAAACCTTTTTTTTCTTATCTTGACAAGCTACAAAAAAACAATCAAGAGAAGGAAAAAATTTTGGGCGATGTAAAAAAGATTGAAGAACAAGCTAAAAAAAACAAATCTGATTCGCTTAAATTAGCGAGAGAAGAAGCCAATAAAATTGTGAGTGAAGCAAAAAAAAATGCTATTTATCAACACGAAGAAATAATAAAAAAGGCTCATCAAGAAGCTGAAGACATCAGATTAAAAGCGTCGAAACAGCTAAATGATGAAAAAAATATACTTTATTCGGAGGTAAAAGAAAAACTCATCGATACGAGTACGCTAATAGTCAAACAAGCATTGCGAGGTTATTTAGATGAATCTCAGCAAAAAGAATTAATGGCAAAAATATTAGAGTCAGATAAGGTTTATGAAAATTAATCAAAACTTAAGAAATCAATTAAAAATTCTAATTGTTAAGAGAATCAAAGCGGAGGGTGAAAATTCTGCGGTAATCGAGACGCCTTATCTACTCTCTCAAGATGAATTAAGTCTATTTACAAGCAAGTTTCACTTCTTAAAAAATTGTCAGATAGAAAATATTGTTAATGATAAATTAATCGGTGGATATATTATCAAGCATGGATCTGAGATTATTGATGGTAGTTTAGCAACACGGATTAATAATATTATCGTTTCTTTAAAAATATAACTTATGAGTACAATTGATAAAATATATAAGGAGATTGAGGAGGAAATTGTTTCTAAAACGTCGAAAATTATTGAAAGCAACGTCGGCTATATTACCGAATTAAAAGATGAAGTCGTTTTTTTGGAGGGTTTTGATAATGTCCGTTATGGAGAAATAATCACTTTTGAAAACGGAGTTAATGGGTTGGTTGTTGATTTATCCCAGACGAATGTTGGTTGTATTATCTTCGGCGACTATACTACCCTAAAAGAGGGCGATATGGCCCGGGGTTCTGGTAAAATTTTTAGTATACCTGTTGGAGAGGCTCTTTTAGGAAGAGTTGTTAGCGGATTGGCAAGTCCAATCGATAATCAGGGTCCGATTAATACTGACAAATATTACCCTGTTGAAAGAATAGCTCCGGGTGTAGTATTTCGTCAGTCGGTGTCTGTTGCATTGCAAACCGGAATTAAAGGTATTGACGCAGTAATTCCAATTGGTCGTGGGCAGAGAGAATTAATTATCGGAGACAGAGGTACGGGAAAGTCAACGATTGCAATTGACACGATAATCAATCAGCATGATCAAAATGTAATCTGTATTTATTGCATCATAGGTCAAAAAAGAGCTACTACCGCCAGTTTGATTGAGACGCTTCGGAAGCATAAGGCAATGGATTATAGTATTATTGTGGCAGCGACCGCATCAGACCCAGCTGCAATACAATTTGTTGCCCCTTATGTAGCAACGGCAATCGGCGAATATTTTATGGATAAGGGTAAGGATGTGTTAGTAATTTATGATGATTTGACAAAGCATGCGTGGGCATACCGTCAGGTATCGCTGATTCTTCGACGGCCTTCTGGACGTGAAGCATATCCCGGTGATATTTTTTATTTACATTCCCGTTTGCTTGAACGTTCATGTAGGTTGGATGATAAAAATGGTGGTGGATCTATGACTGCACTTCCTATAGTTGAAACGCAAGAGGGGGATGTTTCATCATATATACCCACAAACATCATTTCAATTACTGATGGACAAATATTTTTAGAAACCGATTTATTCAACAAAGGCATAAGACCGGCAATTAATGTCGGTACATCGGTTTCCAGAGTGGGTTCTAGTGCTCAAACCAAGGCAATGAAAAAAGTCGGTGGGAAGTTAAGATTTGATTTAGCTCAGTATCGTGAACTCGCGGCATTTGCACAATTTGAATCAGAGTTGGATGAACGCACTAAAAATTTCCTGGATCGTGGTGCAAGGATGACGGAACTTCTCAAACAGAAGAAAAATCATACCTTGGATTTAGCACATGAAGTCGTAATTATCTGGTGTGGTGTCAATGGATATCTAGATAATATTCCAATTAATCAAGTAGTTGATTTCGAGAACAAGTTTATTGATTATTTAGAAGGTAATGGAGCCAAAATTATTAAACTCATTAATCAAACAAAAGAAATTAGTGATGAAGTGGAAAAGGAATTGCATACTATGGTTAAAAAATTTATTACTTTGAACTATCAAGAATCATAGCTCGTATTACAAGTAAAAAGGATAAGATAGAAAATGAATTTTAGGCAAGTTAGAAAAAAAATTAAAACTATCGGTAATGTTAAACAGATTACCAATGCTATGCATATGGTAAGTTCGGTGAAAATGAAAAAAGCTCAAGAAATCGCTTTGGAGGGACTATTGTACCGACAAATTCTGGAACAGATCAGGAACAGAGTAGTTGAATCAACTGATTCTAAAACATCAATTTATCAGAATGTACCGCGAGAAAGTCATGAAAAATCAACTAAACTCCATATACTCATATCATCAAATAAAGGACTTTGTGGTAGCTTTAATTTTAATTTATTTAAATTCATCTTCAATCAGGTTGATTTTGATGGAGATGATTTTATCGTCCTTGGAAAAAAAGGTGCTGATTTTTTAATCAAAATGGGTGCTAATATTACCGCTGATTTTTCTAAACAAATTCCGTTTGCAGATAATACCTCGGCAATATTTTCCGAAGTTAGTAATAAATTCCTGACCGGAAAATACTCGGAAATTTATTTGATTTACAATCACTTTATCTCAACTCTAAAAAATGAGCCAGTCAAGAAACTATTATTACCTATTAAAGATCAGGTCGATGACAAGGATCCAGAAATGGAAGGGGATAATGCTAACTACCTTATTGAACCTTCGCCGAAAGAGGTTTTAGAAGCACTTATCGCCGACTCGCTGAAAGATGCACTACGATCAGCAATCCTAGAATCAGAAGCAGCTGAATATAGTGCGCGAATGATTGCCATGAAAAATGCTACCGATTCAGCATCGGATTTAATTTATAATTTAACACTATTGCGTAACAAATTAAGACAAGCGAGCATAACGACGGAATTATTAGATATTACCACGGCAAAAGAAAGCAGCGCTAGTGCTATGTAGCATGAATCACGAAGCCTGAAGCATAATGTTTCAAGTTTCATGTTTCAAGTTTCATAAAATAATATGAATAAAGGAAAAATTTTGGCGGTACGTGGAGTAGTAGTTGATGTTGAATTTAATGAACAGGAGACTCCGAGGATTTTCGATGCATTAGAAATTAAGTTGGAAGATGATAAAAAACTTATTCTTGAAGTTGAAGCAATCATTGGTAACGGCGTAGTGCGAACCGTGGCAATGAGTGACACCTATGGTTTAAGAAGAAATTTAGAAGTAAGTAACACAGGATCACAAATCAGCGTTCCTGTCGGCAAAGAGACTCTTGGCAGATTATTTAATGTTCTTGGCGAGAATGTCGACAATAAAAAACAGGTCGTTTCAAAGCTACGATATTCTATTCACCGACCTGCGCCTGCACTAGCGGATCAAGCAGTAAAACAAGAAATATTCGAAACAGGAATTAAAGTTTTTGATCTGTTAATTCCTTTTTTAAAAGGAGGAAAAATTGCTGTTTTCGGTGGTGCCGGCGTTGGTAAAACAGTAGTCATTCAAGAATTAATTCGAAATATAGCCACAGAACATGGTGGTGTATCGGTCTTTACAGGTGTAGGAGAAAGATCAAGAGAAGGGAATGATTTATATAGAGAAATGAATGAATCAGGAGTCATTGATAGAACGGCGCTTGTATTTGGTCAGATGAATGAACCTCCGGGTAGTCGTCTGAGAGTTGCCTTGGCTGGAGTAGCAATGGCTGAATATTTTCGCGATGAAGAGAATCAGGACGTATTATTGTTCATAGATAATATTTTTCGTTTTACTCAGGCCGGATCAGAGGTCTCAGCACTACTTGGACGGATTCCGTCGGCTGTTGGATATCAACCAACACTTGCATCAGAGATGGCGGCTCTTCAGGAGAGAATTACGTCAACTAGTAAGGGCTCAATAACTTCAATGCAAGCGGTGTATGTGCCGGCTGATGATTATACTGACCCATCTCCTGTGGCAACTTTTGCACATCTTGACGCCTCAGTGACTCTAGATCGAAGTCTTGCCGATCAAGCACTTTATCCTGCTGTAGATCCTTTAATTTCATCATCTCGTGCGTTAGATCCGGAGATTGTCGGCGATGAGCATTACGATGTTTCAAGAGAAATAATCAGAATATTACAACGCTATAAAGATCTTCAAGATATAATCGCAATATTGGGAATGGAGGAATTGTCTGAAGATGATAGAGTGACAGTTCAGCGAGCTAGAAAAATTCAACGTTTTTTAACACAACCGATGTTTGTTGCTGAAGCTTTTACCGCTAGACCTGGAAAATATGTAACTTTGTCTGAAACGGTTAGAGGATTTAAGGAAATTATTGAAGGAAAACATGACGATAAAGCTGAACAGGCTTTTTATATGGTAGGTGGTATAGAGGAGGTAAAGTAAAATGAAGCTACAAATTTTAACACCCAAAAAAGTCGTTCTGGAAGAGGAGATAGAGTCAATAACCGCTCCTGCGAAAGATGGTGAAATAACTGTATTGGCGCATCATACACCTCTATTTACTTTATTAAAAGAAGGTATTGTTAAAATTAAACATGATGCGAAGGAGACTTTTTTATCGATCGGTAGTGGATATTTGGAGACAGACGGAAAGAAAGTCTATCTGTTAGTTTCATCAGCATATCATCAAGACGAAATTGATGAATCTGAGTTAACCAAAGCTCATGAAGAAGCAAAAAAGAAAGTCAAAGAAGCGCCTACAGATAAAGAGCGTCATGAAGCAATGGCAACGCTTAGAAAATCACTGATTGATATAAAGCTACTTCAAAAAGTAAAAAAAACAAAGAGATCAATATAATTTTTATTCTTCAAGCTTATATAAAACTAAAATCTGCTTGACATTTAAATCTAGCTTTGTTAATATTCCAATTAGCTTATGCAAAACCAGAAATGGTGGAGGTAAGGCATTATTGGAGTTATTGGACAAATCTCTCCTAACAGCCTTCATAATACCTTCATAAAACGAAAACGCTGTATATAAAATCAATTGAGTATGATCTTGAATTGGGCCTGTAGCTTAGTTGGTAGAGCATCGGTTTTGCATACCGAAGGTCACCGGTTCGACCCCGGTCAGGTCCACAGCACTTTGACAATTAGTCGTAGGTATGCATCAAAAATTATTTATTTTAATAGATTTTAAAAAATCTATTCTGATTTGTGGAACATATATTTATTTAAGTTAATGGTGGATGCTTAGGCAATTTGAGCCGAGGAAGGACGTATGTCCGAGTACGATATCGTCGGTGAGCCCTCCAACAGGCATTATTTAACCGGCGGTTTCCGAATGGGGTAACCCACTTCGTTGTAAAACGAGGAGTCTATATCTAGAAGATATAGAAGGGAACCTGGTGAACTGAAACATCTAAGTAATCAGAGGAAAAGAAAAAAAATTGATTCCGTCAGTAGCGGCGAGTGAAAGCGGAAGAGCCTAAACCCGGCCTTCGGGCTGGGGGTTGCGGGACTCGACATAATAAAAGTTTGCGATAGAGGAATATTTTGGAAAAATTATCCATAGAAGGTGATAGACCTGTACTTAAAATTGTGAACTTTTTGGTTGAGCACCCAAGTACTACGGGACACGGAAAACCCTGTAGGAAGCTGGGGCGGTCATGCTCCAAGGCTAAATACTCAAATTGACCGATAGTGAACTAGTACCGTGAGGGAAAAGTGAAAAGTCCCCCGGCGAGGGGAGTGAAATAGAACCTGAAACCATTGACTAACAAGCAGACAGAGCTCCGATTTAATCGGAGTAATGTCGTGCCTATTGAAGAATGAGCCAGCGAGTTTCCGATTAACTGCTTTAAGGTTAACTATGTAAAACTTAGGAAGCCATAGTGAAAGCGAGCCTGAATAGGGCGACAAAATGTAGTAATCGGAGGACCCGAAACGAGGTGAGCTAACCATGGGCAGGGTGAATTTCGATGACCATCGAGAGGAGGCCCGAACCCGTCGTCGGTGAAATGACGTGGGATGATCTGTGGTTAGAGGTTATATGCCTATCGAACTTCGAGATAGCTGGTTCTCCCCGAAATATATTTAGGTATAGCCTTTTCATCATAAAGTAACTGGGGTAGAGCTACTGGATGGTCCCGAGAGCCGCAAGGCAATCGGGATCAACCAAACTCCGAATACAGAATTACTTGATGAGAGGAGTCAGACTCGCCTGGATAAGCAGGTGTGGTCTAAAGGGATACAGCCCAGATTTCCATCTAAGGTCTCCAAATATCTATTTAGTGGCAAAGGAAGTGAAATTTCAAATACAGACGGGAGGTTGGCTCAGAAGCAGCCATCCTTTAAAGAGTGCGTAACAGCTCACCGTAATATTTCCGGCTTTGCCGGGAATGAGATTTTGCGCTTAAAATGATTCGAGTCTAAACAGATTACCGAAGATGAAAATGCTTGTCCTTTGGACAAGAGTTTTTAGATTACAGATTTTAGAATTTAGATTTTAGATTAATGCAATTATCTTAAATCTTAAATCTACTATTTAGTGTCTAGAGTCTCTCGTCTAGAGGACGAGTGTGGTAGGGGAGCTTTCTATTATCAGCGAAGTCGAGCTGTAAGGCGAGATGGAGATAATAGAAGTGAGAATGCTGGCATGAGTAGCGATTCTCCCGATGAAAATTCGGGATGCCGAAAATCCAAGGTTTCCTCAGCAACGTAAATCGACTGAGGGTTAATCGGAACTAAGTCCCGTACCGAAACGGTCGGGATCGATGTATAAGCCGTTAAAATTCGGCTATTTTTTTATACGCGTTAATAACTGGTGAATGACGAGATTTGATATTCTATATTTTGCCTTTAAAAAGCAGAATTTAAGTTACGAGTCTTAAAACTTAACTGATTTAGGGCGAGTAACGATGATTCAACTTTGTCCAACGATGAAGTTGAACTTGGGAAATTTAAGTCTCCGGGAAAAGTTCATTCAGTGAGTTTATAATAAAACCGTACCGCAAACCGACACAGGTGGATTGGTCGAGAAGACTAAGGCTAGCGAGTAATGATGGTTCAAGGAACTCGGCAAAAAAGCTGAGCGTAAGATTTCGAGATGCTCTTCCCCCGCTTAGCGGGGGATACAACAAATGATTTTCAACTAACTGTTTAACTAAAACACAGGTCCCTGCAAACCCAAATAGGGGAGGTATAGGGGCCGAGGCCTGTCCAGTGCCGGTAAGTTAATCACTTCGGGTGAAGACCGATTTCGAAAGATATTGGTCCAGCTTGGGGTGCAAGCTCCGGTGAACGACAGCTCTAACCCTGAGAGTTCTAAGGTAGCGTAATCCCTTGCCGGGTAAGTTCCGGCCCGCATGAAAGGTGTAATGAGTTGAAAACTGTCTTGAACCATTGCTCGGCGAAATTGAAATGGCTGTGAAGATGCGGCCTACCTGTACTTGGACAAAAAGACCCCGGGAGCTTTACTGAAGCTAGACATTGGCAAGAGGTATTTAATTGTTTAGTGTAGGAGGGAGTTCTGCCGCAAGGTGGAACATCAATGAAACACCTCTCTTTGAATACTTTGAGTCTTATCCCGTTGTAAGACGGGAAACAGTGTTTGGTGGTCAGTTTAACTGGGGCGGTTTCCTCCAAAAAGGTAACGGAGGAGCGCAAAGGTCAACTTACTCCGGATGGAAATCGGATGTATAAGTGTAAACGCATAAGTTGGCTTAACTGTGAGGGCTACAACCCGAACAGATCCGAAAGGAGGCGTTAGTGATCCCCCGATTGCTCATGATTGGCAACGGGGCTTAACGGATAAAAGCTACCCCGGGGATAACAGGCTAGTCGCGCCCGAGAGTTCATATCGACGGCGCGGTTCGGCACCTCGATGTCGGCTCATCACATCCTGGAGCTGTATAAGGTTCCAAGGGTTGGGCTGTTCGCCCATTAAAGTGGTACGCGAGCTGGGTTCAGAACGTCGCGAGACAGTTTGTAAGTCCAGAGCTGTCCCATCTCTTAGATGTTTTGAATGTGCCTAGATCTTGTTTACATAATCTTTTTGTCTTAAAATGAGAGAATATAAATTTGGCTATATGCTGGAAAACCTTGTTAAGCATGGAATACTGTATCAACTCAGTGAAAATTTTCATGTAATTCAAATTACAGAATTTGGAGCAAGACAATCAGCAGGAAAGACTTTTTGGCTATGGCTTTAAATATATCAGATGAATATGTTATTGGATTTGTCGAAGGAGAAGGATGTTTTTATATTGGTATTGTTCCTTCTTCTGACACCCACCAAAAAAAACAAGTTATTTATTTTTTTAAAGTGGCTCAAAATCCAAGTGGAAAAGTTGTACTTGATTACATTAAGAAACGCTTAGGATGTGGGTATATAAAACCCAATGATAGAAATGATTCCTCTGATAGAAGCTTAGCGTTTGTTGTTCGTGATCTCAAAAGTCTTACGCAATTAGTTATTCCTTTTTTTGATGGAAAACTCATAATAAAGAGAAACAATTTTAATAAATTTAAAAAAGTTGTAGAAATGGTTAATGAGAAAAAACACCTGACAGAAAAAGGTATGAATGAAATTATCGATATTGCGTATTCGATGAATAAACGTAAAAGGAAAATCCGGAAAACAAGAAATTATTAACAACATACAAAAAGAATCCTCACAGACTATACGCCAAACACCGATTAATTTAGGTGAAGATATAGTCGAATAACTGTCGGACTCTATCCAGTACAGGCGCTTTGATTTCTGAGAGAACCCTCTTCTAGTACGAGAGGACCGAAGATGGGGGAATCCCTGGTGTATCAGTTGTCTTATAAAGGCATTGCTGAGTAGCTATATTCCTAGTTGATAAGTACTGAAAGCATATCAAGTACGAAGCACATCTCAAGATTAGAAATCTTTTAGTTCCCCTGTAGATGACAGGGTATATAGGTACCAGGTGTAAGTGCAGCAATGCATTTAGCCGAGGTATACTAATGAACGATTATATATGTTCCACAAATCAGAAAAGTATGTAGTATGAAGTATTTAGTATGTAGTATATTTTTACGAGAGGCAGTTTAAACCTGCCTCTTTTTTGTTGTAAATTTATCAATGTCGAGTATCAAATACTAGATACTACATATTAAATACATTATACTTTTTTAAAATATGGATTTAATTATTGTTGAATCACCAACTAAAGCTAAAACTATCTCTAATTTTTTAAAAAATAAGTCATATGAAGTTGTTGCAACATTAGGTCATATTCGTGATTTACCGGAAAATAAAATAGGGGTAGACATCAAGAATAAGTATAATCCTCAATATATTATTTCTACGTCAAAAAGAAAATCAATAAACGATTTAAAAAATAAAGCCAAGCATGCCAAAACTATTATTTTAGCAACAGATTCCGACAGAGAAGGAGAAGCAATATCTTATCACGTCGCATATTTGTTAGGATTTGTTAAGGAAAAATGGCCTAAAAGTGAAATCAAGCACACTGAGAGACTAAAGAGAATAGTTTTTCACGAAATCACGAAGTCTGCTTTTGAAACTTCGATTAATAATCCGCAATCTATAAATTTAAATCTTGTAGATGCTCAACAGTGTCGTAGAATTCTTGACAGATTGGTCGGTTATACGCTTTCCCCACTTTTATGGAAAAAGGTTGGGAAAGGTTGGCTTTCAGCGGGAAGAGTGCAAACAGTAGCTTTGAGATTTATCGTTGAAAGAGAAAAGGAGATCCTAGCTTTTGAAAGAAATAAATTTTATAAAGTGCTAGCTGATTTTATTACCGGTTCAAAAAAAATACTATCATCGCGTTTGGTCTCATATAAAGGTGAAAAGTATGAAAAGAAATTCGTAATCTCATTATTTGATGGCGATTATACGTATACACAAACCTCTGTAACAAATAAGAATAAGGATGATATTAATAATGATTTAGAAGAAGATAAATATCGCGTTCTAGATATAATTGAAACCATTACAAAAAGGTATCCATCCCCACCATATACGACATCGACATTACAACAAGACGCAGCAAGAAAGTTAGGTTACAGTTCCAAGATGACGATGCGTTTAGCTCAAAATTTATATGAAAGGGGTATTATCACCTATCATCGTACCGATTCTTTCTTTATGTCGGATTCTTTTTTAAAAAACGTTCATAAATTTATAATTAGTGAATATGGCCTGAAATATCAGTTGGATAAATTTCGTATCTATAAAACAAAATCTAAATTAGCCCAAGAAGCGCATGAGGCCATTAGACCAACTCAATTAATCTTAAATTTAGACGTTGCGAAGTATGATCTAAATAGTAGTCACGTAAAGCTTTACAAATTGATTTTCTTAAGAGCGGTAGCATCTCAGATGAAAGAGGCAGAAATAAAACAAACTAGGGTTAAGATAATTAGCAATAAAGAATATCTATTTGAAACTGAATATGAACAAATTGTTTTTGATGGTTTCTTAAAAATCTACGGATTAGATGACAAAAAAAATGGTGGAGTTCAAAGCTTAAAAATTAACGATAACCTAATTTTAAACATTTTAAATTTTAATGAGACAGAAACACAACCACCACCAAGATATAACGAAGCATCATTGATTAAGACGCTGGAAGAAAAAGGCATAGGTCGTCCTTCTACATTTGCTCCTACTGTATCGGTTATTCAGGAACGTAATTATACGGAAAAAAAAGAGGGTAGATTTTATCCAACGCTTCTTGGTACAAAAATATCTGATTATCTGTCGAAAGCATTTAACGTTTTTTTTACAGTAGACTTCACTGCAAAAATGGAGAATGAATTAGATACTATCGCCGATGGAAAAAAACAAATCATAGAAATTTTAGACCACTACTATACACCTTTTAGCAAGTTATTAGAAATTGAAAAAAATGATAAAACCTATATTGACGTTGAAGAAAAAGCTAATGAACCCTGTCCCAAATGTGGTAAAGATTTGGTTTTCAGATTTTCAAAATATGGTAAGTTTTATGCGTGTTCTGGATATCCAAAATGCAAATTTACTAAGCCATTTTATGAGGTTGCAAGTCTGCCTTGTCCTAAATGTAATGGCAAAATACTAATTAAATACACTCGTCGTAAAAGAAAATTTTATGGTTGTTCAAATTATCCAAAATGCGATTTTGCCGCATGGAGATTAGATCAAATACCGACACAAACAAAAGCTATACTTTAATAATTTTGATATAATTAATAAAATATATTTATGATAGTAAAAAAAGCGATGAGCAAAAAAATCACTTCAGTACACCCTGAAACTTCAATCTACGAAATCGCAAAAATATTATTCGATCGCAATATACGTTGCTTACCAGTTTTAGGAGACGATAATAAAATTATTGGAATTATTCGTGATGAAAATATTTTTCAACAGTTATATCCGAATTATCATGAGTATATAGTCGATATATCTTCTCATAATTACAACGAAATAGAACATAAAATGAAAGAAATCGCTAAAAAAAAAGCTAAAGATATAATGTCTAAAACATTCAGTTATGTTCATCCGGAAGATCCAATGATCAAAGCGTTATCCTTAATGATCGTTCACGGGGAGCGACAAATACCAGTATTGGATGAAAATAAAAAAATAGTTGGTATTGTCGCAAAAGGCGATATTTTTGACAAATTATTTAAAACGTATTTAAAAAATGCAACATAAATATATTTTTGTATCTGGAGGAGTTATATCAGGATTAGGAAAAGGTATTACTACAGCAGCTATTAGTTTACTGCTTAAATCCACTGGTCTTAAAGTAGTTCCGATAAAATGCGAAAATTATCTGAACATTGATGCTGGCACGATTAATCCAATCGAACATGGCGATCCGTTTTTATGCGATGATGGAACTGAATCAGATATGGATATTGGTAGCTATGAAAAATTCCTCAATAGCAATATGAGTAAATTGAATTTTGTCACTATGGGTCAAATATATAAAACAGTCATCGATAGAGAAAGGCGCTTTGAGTATGATGGTGAGGATGTTGAGGCCATCCCTCACATAACTGATGAGATTATTCGACGAATCAATGAGGCAATTGATCAATCTAAAGCAGACATCGCCGTGATTGAACTTGGAGGGACTGTTGGTGAATACCAAAATATTTTTTATTATGAGGCTTCGCGAATTTTAACTTTAAAGAATCCTACTGACGTTATTCATATTCATGTGAGTTATCTACCCACACCAAAACATCTGGGTGAACCCAAAACAAAACCTACACAATTATCGGTAAAAACTTTAAATTCATTGGGAATCCAGCCTGATTTTCTCATTACACGAAGTGAGGTTGAAGTTGATAAGAGACGTCGCGACCGTTTTTCCTTATTTTGTAATATGCAGGCAGATAATATCATTTCTAGTCCGGACGTCAAATCTATTTATGAAATCCCGCTCATTTTTGAAAAACAAGGTTTAGTTGAAAAAATTATTAAGAGATTACATCTAACTCCAAAGAAAACTCATCTTGATTCATGGATTAAATTTGTAAACCGTATCAAGGAACCAAAAAAAAATAAAGCAACGATTAACATTGTTGGTAAATATTTTTCGACTGGTAATTATCAAATAAGAGATTCATACGCTGCTCTTTTTGATGCAATAGATCATGCGGCTTGGCAACAAAATTGCTCTGTGACAATTAATTGGATTGACGCCGAGAAAATGGAAAAAATGCCTTCAGAATCACTTTTACAAGATGCCGACGGTATCATAGTTCCAATTGGTTGGGGAATTCGAGGTGCGCAAGGGATGATTAAAGCCGCTTCATATGCACGAGCCAAAAAAATACCCTATTTAGGATTATGTTATGGCATGCAACTGGCAGTAGTTGCGTATGCAAGAGATGTCTTAAATTTAAAGGATGCGAACACTACGGAGAATGACAATAACACTAAGAATCCGGTAATTCATTTAATCCCTCATCAAAAAGAGTTATTGAAACGGCGTGCTTATGGTGGCACAATGAGATTAGGTAGCTGGCAAGCTATAGTATCGACAAACACTTATGCATTCGAAATTTACCATAAATATGGAGGGTTTATTAATGAAAAAAAAGGTTTAACATCAGAACGTCATCGTCACCGTTATGAATTCAATAATGATTATTTGTCGTCATTTGAGAAAGCTGGTTTAATTATATCGGCAAAATCCGTAGTCGAAAATCTTGCTGAAATAATCGAATTACCCAGAGTTGACCATCCTTTTTATATAGGAACTCAAGGACATCCAGAATATAAAAGTCGTCCGTTACAGCCGCATCCTTTTTTTCTTGAATTTATTAATGCTTGTATAAAACAGGCTCAAATGATATAATTTTGCTTTACTAAATATGGCTAATAATATTATTGTCAAAGACGTAGAATGTAAAATTGGTGATACCATTAAGGTTCATTATAGCTTTAAAGAAGGAGATAAATTTAAGAAACAAATATTTCAAGGAATTTTAATCGCTATAAAAGGAAAAGGGAATAATCGAATGATAACTGTTAGAAAACTAAGTCATGACAATCTTGGTGTGGAGCGTATTTATCCAATCATTTCTCCAAATATTGAAAAAATTAGCATCGATAAACACGCAAACGTTAGACGATCAAAATTATATTATATTCGTCAGCTTTCCGAGTCTGAGATTAGAGATAGAGTTTTATCATAAATAAAACGTGCTACAAAAAGGGCACAAGGCAGAGCTTTTAGCATGCAAATATCTTCAGAAAAATGGATTCATAGTTCTTGATCGAAATTTTGCTAGTCGATACGGTGAAATCGATATCATTTGTAATAAAAACAATACAATTATCTTCATAGAAGTCAAAAGCAGATCGAATGTCTCATTTGGTATGCCCTATGAATATATAACGCCTACAAAAATTAAAAAATTACGCCGGGTCATACAATACTATATTAGTAAAAATAATCTGTTGGATAAACTTTTTCGTTTTGATGTCATATCTATTATCCTTGATGTTAATGACGAAGTACGTGATTTAAAACATTTTCAAAATTTGCAAATTAATTTATAATCTAAATAGAGAAAGGGGGTGAAATTAACAAAATATGTTTAAAATAGTCAATGATATTATTAGTAATTTCTTTCTAAATATAATTTATTATCTGCCAAATTTTATAGGTGGTTTAATTATATTTACTATCGGTTTGGTACTATCTCAAATTGTCAAACGCGGATTATATTCGTTGTTTAGCGTCTTTAAACTCGAAGCATTGGCAAAAGCTGCTCATATTGGAACAATAAAACAAATCCAAGTTTGGAAAGAAATTCTAATAGAACTAGTAAGTTGGTCAGTAGTAATATTATTCCTCATTCCAGCCGCTGAAGTTTGGGGTTTGTCCAGAGTAACCGTAGTATTAAATCAATTAATTGTATATCTGCCAAATGTCTTTATTGCAGTTATTGTTGGGTTTATTGGTCTACTATTAGCTCATTTATTTTCAGACCTGGTCAGACACAGTCTTGTCGGGGCTGGTCTAAAACTTGCAAGTAGTCTCGCTGAGATGACGCGATATTCAATAATTTTCTTTACAATATTGATTGTCTTAAGTCAACTCGGTATAGCCCAAGATCTTATCAAGATTCTGTTTACCGGTATTGTGGCAATGGTAGCTATTGCCGGAGGTCTAGCTTTTGGACTGGGTGGCAAAGATTTGGCAAGGGAATTTCTTGACGAATTAAAGAAAAACCTAAACCAATAAAAGTATCTGTAGATATAGGTTATAATGTAGAAAGTATTATTATAGTGGTGGAATGGCCCGTCGCAGAGTCAAGCTCCTCTGACGGTAATCATTTAGACGGCCCCGTCGTCTAGCGGCCTAGGACATCTGGTTTTCAGCCAGAGAATCAGGGGTTCGAATCCCCTCGGGGTCACCCCGCTCAGCGGGGTGAAAGTCCGCTTAGCGGACTCACCTCTCTGATTTATAATGAGCAATTGTTCATGTTTACACAGGGTATACTGATGATTTGAAAGCTCGATATAATAAGCATCAGAATGGCTTTGTTAAAGCAACGAAACATCGAAGACCGCTAAAACTCATTTATTATGAAGCATATGAAGCTGAATTAGATGCCCGAAGACGGGAAGTATATTTAAAAGGTGGAAATGGAAAATCTGCACTAAAGATGCAGCTAAAAGAGGTACTATCATTGATAGATAATAAGGGGTAAAAATGATTAAACAGAAATTAAAAGATCATCACCATTACAAAGGTAGCGAGTTGGAGAAATCTGAAAAAATCGAAAGAAAAGTCATTGAAATGATTTTATCCTCGAAGACGTTGATCGACACAAGCGAAAGTTCAAAGGTTTGGGAATTAAAACATTCTTCAGGTTGTTGCCAGATTGCCAGAATATTGGCAGAAAAGAGAAATCTTAATCTAGAAATTGCCGAAACCGCTGCGATTCTCCACGATATTTACGTAATCGTTGAGGGAAAATATCAAAACCATGCAAAGCTTGGAGCTCCGATTGCAGAAAAAATACTTCAAGAAACAGGAGAATTTTTAGATTGGGAAATAAAAACAATTTCTGAAGCTATCGCCCACCATAGTGAAAAAGAAGTTTATTCAAACGAACCGTATGTTGAACTCCTCAAAGATGTAGACGTTTTCGACTGTTCACTTTATAAAAACGCAGAAGGTTATTACCGTTTACATAAACCGGAGGAGATTGTAAAAGAATATATAAACAGAATCAGGAAAGTGAGGGAGGAACTAGGATTATCAAAGGAATTAGTATTTAGAGAATAATTATGGATATCCCAAAGCCTGTTTTTGAAAAAAAGTTGAAGAAAATTTCATGGAAGAAAATTTATTCTCGAGAATATGGGGTACAGTATTCCGAAATGGCAATTATGTGCCTTAGTTATAAAGCTAAACATCACATTCCTGCCACATCTGATTTTCAAGTAATTATTCCCGAAGGTAATAACACCGTTTTTTATATTGACGATATTTCATGGGTAAAACTAGTTGAATCCTTAAATAAAAGATATACATCAGATGTTAAACAACTTGAAGAGTATGAGAAACAATTTGTTCACGATGGAAAGGCATATCTCAACACGGCCGTCAAGATCGCCAGAATGGATTTGAAGTCGTCATCAAACAATAAGATAAAAGATCTTTATCTAGACTACCAGAACAAATTATTTCATTATTCAGTTTTTGCTTGGACGTCGTTCATTTTGAATAACTATGTTTCCGAGCGAGCAACGGCGATACTAGACGACTACATAAAGAATAGTCAAGGCGTTGATAGACAACTTTTCCTTGATTCATTGTTTAAACCGACACAAAAAGCGGTAGTATTGGAATTACAAGAGGAAGTCGAAAAACACGACGGGAAGCTGTCAAAAGCCACCTTTGAAGGAATTTATGAAAAATACAAATGGTTATCATGTTTGGATATCCACAACAAGCCTTGGACGAAAGAGGAATTTCATCAACACATTACGTCATTTACCCAAACAGTCAAAAAATCTATACTTTCTCTTTCAGAAATTTCTGAAACACTAAAAATTAAATCCTCTGATTTTGATTATCTCTCGATCGCGCAACGGTTTGTGTATATCAAGGATGCCAGGGATGACTATAGAAGGCAAGGTGTTTATCATGCACTTGTTTTCTTTAAAGAACTTGCAAAAAGGATTGGAATTAAACCGGAAGAAATGAGTTATTTACAACAAGCTGAGGTTGTAGCTTTTCTTGATGGAAAAATCAAAATCTCAAAAAAACTGATTTCAGATCGTAAAAAAGGATTTGTTCTTTATCTTGATAAGAATAAAACACTTGTCTGTGTGAGCGGGAGAGATATTACGATCACGCTGAGGAAGTTTAACCTATTATTTACAGAAGAGAAAGAAAAAGAATTACGAGGTAGTGTAGCATCAAGGGGAATGGCTACCGGAAAAGTAATTATAGTTCGAGGAGTAAAAGATCTTCATAAAGTTCAGAAAGGTGACGTTTTAGTTGCTCTGACAACTCATCCAGATTACGTTCCAGTAATGAGAAAATCGGTTGCTATTGTTACAGATGAGGGTGGAATAACCAGTCACGCTGCGATAGTTTCTCGAGAATTTGGAATTCCATGTATCGTAGGTACAAAATACGCTACATCAGTTTTAAAAGATGGGGATTTAGTAGAAGTTAATGCAATAGACGGTTGGATAAAAAAACTGTAGTATAATTCAAAGTAATTTATTGGGAGTTCGCGTGTTCACGCACGGGCGGGCGGGGCAAGGACAATTCTTTCGAACGAAGAGAGGAAGAATAAAAATCGCGCGCGGAACGTCAAACGTTCCAGCCACGTTTGACCGTGGCGGGTGGGGTCACCGAGCAAACACGATTCTTTGAAATGAGTTCGAATTTGTTCCAAAACGTTCACCAAAGGGGACAGTAAGGTTTTAGTACTATAGATTAGCTTGTAGTATAGCTTTAATTTAGGTGTTCGAATAATTATATATATGTCACCAGAAACAATCACTTATACATATACAGGATCAGTTGAACCAAACAATGTTAATAACACCATTACTTGGATAAATAATCAAATTAATACAATAGTAGGTATAAAAACTCTTTATTTTTACCTTTCATCAACGGGAGGAGATATGGATTCCGCTATTAGACTTTATGATTTTCTTAAATCCATACCCGTTAAGGTTATTATGATAGGCTTTGGACAAATTGATTCTGCTGCAAACACCATTTACCTTGCAGGAGAAGAAAGAATTGCGGTAAAAAATTGCCGCTTTTTTTTACATGAAGGAACATTTACTATGAATCAAGCTTCAGCGTTACACGTACATGAAGAGACACTTCTTTTTCTTAAAGAAATACTTAGACGAAGTATAGAAATAATCTCAGCAGAAACAAAAAAGAGTAACAATCAGATAAAAAAAGTTTTGAAGGACGGTACTTTACTAAACACAATAGATGCTCAAAAATTTGGCATGGTTCATAAAATAGTTAATAAACTTCCCCGTTTAGCATAATTTCTTTTATCCCTTTGTGAATCAGTATTTTGCATTTGAAATCCTCCTCTGACAGTTTTCCAAACTTGATTAGTTGCAACAATATTGTGATACCCCATGCAATGGTACATTTCATGGTATATAAGGTTGGTTATATCATAAGATAATATTGTTTGATTGGTATCTAATACGAACAATGTGGTTCTTGGACGTTTGATATTGAAGCTACGAGGGCTGTTAGCCCTCGGACTTATTGAGACTTAAAGCTGAAATCCCGCGGAGCGAAAGTCTTAATTACCGCTTTATCCGAGAGTTAATAAGGTTTCGGTTTTCGCGGAGCGGGAATAAATAGATTATAATGATAGTGCGTGTTTATAGATTTTAGCTATTTGCCCCATCTTTTTTGGATCAAAACCTCCCATATTCAGCCTGGACGATTTTGGACCATGTATTGCTTGATCTTTTAAAAAACTCATTTGATTTTGATTGAATCCACCAGATAATAATTTTAAATATAATCCTCTTTTATTTTCTATCCATTCGTATCCTGAACCCAGACTTTCAGATAAATTCACCCTATTGGCAAATAATAAAGTTTGTCTAACGTCGTCAATTTCCGCTTTATATAGTTTTAGCAAGGTTTGATCGTGAAAAATTACGGACATTGTTTGGGCTGGAAACGCGTTTGGATTAGAATAATCACTACGAATGATTAGATTCGATAGATTTCCTTGGATATTATCGGCAACATCTTTTTTAAGGTTAATTATATAAAGCGATCCCAAACGAGAATTGTATGACACATTTTTTGAATTTGAGACACAAATGAAGCTGATAAGTCCCGATATCGCTAATTTAATGACCGGATAATTATCGACCTGCCACCCATTGACCAAACCATTATATGCAAAATCAACTACTACCAAGTTATTTTGATCAACCAAAATATCTATTATTTCGTCCCACTGTTTTGTCGATCTATCAGAACCATCATCATTATAACCACAAGCTTGTAATACTACGATTGAATCTTTTGGCTGACCTTTTAATGTTTTAATATAAAGTTCATGATTATACTTACGAGTAATTGGATCCTCATGGACATAGGTGGTGATATTACAATCGTGGAAAATCTTAAAATAGTTTGGCCAGCCGGAATCCAGGAGTAAATTGCGTTCATTAGGCGGAATTGACAATGAGATCAGTTTTGCAGTCAAATTGATAGCTTTTGTTCCGCCGATGGTTTGTGCCCAAACGACAGATTCTGGTCGATAGTCAATTTTATGTTTTTGATAAAAGCCCTTCCATATATCACTACTAAATACCAACTCACTTGCGTGTGAATAAAGGTAGCCAAGATGACCTTCAGAAGGCAAATATGCATTATTTTCAAATGCAATTTCCTTCCCGATCTTTCTGATAGCTGTTGGCACAAATGGCTTTCCGCTTTGTGGATCCATAATCATACCAACCCCAGCATTAATCTTGTTGGGTCTTTTGTCACTAATATATTCCAGATTTACATTCATTATGGGATCAGGTAAATAAGCCTTAAATTTGTCGTACCAATTTTGAGTCATAATTTTGTATTATGTTAATATAATAAATTCACTTTAAATTATAACATTTAAAATATGATTAAAATTTTTACAGGTGATGATCAGGCTGTATCAAGAAGCAAATTTAGTTCTTGTATTAGGATTTACAAAGAATCAAATTATTTTACCATCAATATTACAAGCGAAAATTTACCATCCTTAATTCAGGTTGATCAAGATAAAGGACTCTTTAATCAAGGAACAATATATTATGGTGAAAATTTACTATCAAAAAAAGAAACGAGAGAAATTATTAATAAAATTTCTGATGAAAATAGAAATTTAACGCTAATTTTATGGGATGAAGGTGATAATCGTTTTATAAAAAAAAGCATACCCAAAGCTGAGATAATCGAATCACGACAGCAGGTAAACATATTTAAATTTTTAGATTCAATTACTCCGGGTAATTTAAAGGGTACTTGTACTTTATTTAAAAGTCTCAATGTTACGGTTGATATCAATATTATTTTTTTTATGCTTTTTAAGCGTATCCGAGAATTATTATTAATTGATAATCGTGAATATCAAAATGATAGCCTTGCACCTTGGCAAACCGCAAAGTTATTATCTCAAAAACAGAAATGGAATATCGATAAGCTTTTGTCTTTTTATGATGGACTCTATAAAATAGAAGTTAGAAATAAGACCAGTGACTCTTATTATTCACTCAGTCAAGCGTTAGAAATTTTATTTAGTTTATATTTATAAAAGATGTTTAATCTAGCTTCATTTCGTGACTATGATATTCGTGGGATATATGGAGAAGATTTCGATGATCTAGATTTCTTTAATCTTGGCAAAGCACTTGGTACCTATTTTAAATCAGGCACGGTATCAGTTGGACATGACATGAGATTGTCATCACCTTCCCTATCCAAAAATTTGATATCAGGATTAAACGAAGTTGGAATTAATGTTGTTTTTTTAGGAATGATTTCTACTGAGATGAATTATTTTGTCTCTGGTACATTTGAATACGACGCTAATATAATGATTTCAGCCTCTCACAATCCACCGAAATTTAATGGAGTAAAAATAGTTATGCGTAGTGTTGTACCTCTCCACGGGGGTCATGGTTTTAACGAGATTAAAGATATTTTTAAGAATAAGACTTTTCTATCATCTGAAAGTAAAGGCCTAGTTTCATACAAAAACATTTTTAATGAATGGATTGATCATATTTTATCTTTAATTAATTATACCGATATTAAAGGATTGAAAGTCGTGATTGACGCTGGTAATGGAATGGGTGGACCATCATGGAAAGAAGTTATCAAAAGAATGGATAAAAACGATTTTTATCCGTTGTATTTAGATCCTGATGGTAATTTTCCACACCATTTAGCCGATCCGCTAAAAGACGAAAATGTCCTTGAGTTAAAAAAAATGGTCGTAGAAAAAGAAGCAGATTTAGGTATTGCGTTAGATGGTGATGCTGATAGAATTTTCTTTATAGATGATAAAGGTGAAAAGTTATCAGGGACAATTACAACAGCATTACTTGCAGATCTATTCTTAAAGAAAAAAGCAGGACCGATATTGTATGGTTTAATTTGCGGTAATATCGTGCCTGAAACTATTCAGGCGAATGGCGGCATACCAATTAGAATGCCTGTCGGACATTCTTTTTTTAAAGAAAAAATGAAAGAAACCAAAGCGGAATTTGGAGGCGAACATTCTGGTCATTTGTATTTTTCTGATAACTTTGGTGCTGAATCATCGCTACTTGGAGGATTAAAAATGTTAGAGTTATTATCTCAGAGCAAGCTACCTCTTTCTCAGTTGAAAAAAAAATACGAAAAATATTTTCAAAGTGGAGAACTTAACTTTAAAGTAACTGATATGACGGGTATTCTAAGGACGTTGGAAGAAAAATTTGGATCCGATTGTAAAATCGATCATCTGGATGGATTGACATTTATTCATAAAGATTATTGGTTTAACGTCAGAATCTCTAAAACTGAACCGCTTGTCAGGCTTAATATTGAAGCTTCGACCAAGCAAATGTTATCGAGCATAAAATTGATGATTACAAGTTTGATTGTTCAACAAGGTGGAATCTTAAAATAATATGTTGGCCGATTCTGTTTATAAATCTATAGTCCATCTTCCGGATCAAATTAACCAGGTTCTAGCAGACGTTGAAAAAATAAATATTCCAATTAATTACATAAAAGTCACAAATATCGTCATATCAGGAATGGGTGGGTCAATTTACAATTACTATGTTTTAAAATCACTTTTTAAACAAAATCTTAAAATCCCAATTTATAAAGTAAACAATTACGAAATTCCGTCGTTTATTAATGAAAATACACTTTTTATCGGTTCATCTTATTCAGGAAATACAGAAGAAGTTGTTCAGACTACGCAGGAGGCTATAAGACGACGTGCTAAAATTATAACCATATCATCAGGCGGTGCTTTAGGTCAAATATCGAAGGATAACAATCTTTGCAACTATCAATTTTCATCAATTTATAATCCTTCAGGCCAACCGCGATTAGGATTAGGCTATATGATATTTTCCCCAATAGCAATATTATTGCGACTTTCACTACTTAATATCAATGTCAATAGCTTCGCAACAAATATTAGGTATCTTTCAGATAACAAACAGGATATCGAAGCAGAAGCCAAAAAGACAATAGAGAAACTTAAAAACAATATAATTATCCTAGTAGCTTCAGATCATTTATCGGGAAATGTACATGTTTTTAGAAATCAATTAAATGAAACAGCTAAATGTTATGCGGAATATCATCTGATTCCTGAATTAAATCATCATTTGATAGAGGGATTAAAATATCCGGAAGATAAAAGAATTATTTTTGTAATTTATGAATCAAATCTATATTTTAATCAAAATAAACGACGAATCTTGATAACAAAAACACTTTTAGAGAGACAGAAATTTCCTTTGATATCAATAAATATGCCGAGTCAATTAGATAATATAGGTCAATTTTTATATCTTTTGCAATTAAATTCATTTATTTCTTATTATTTAAGTCAGCATTACAAAGTTGATCCAGTTGCTATACCGTGGGTAGATTTTTTCAAAAAAGAATTACAATCATCACACTAAATAGGTTATACTGATTTCTTAATAGTTTGTAATAAAAAATGAGAACTAAATATATTAAATGGTTTGAAGAAGTTGGCAAATCTGATGTTTCAATTGTTGGTGGCAAAGGGGCAAATTTGGGGGAAATGCTTCAAGCTGGATTTCCTGTACCATATGGTTTTATCGTAACGTCGGCTGCATATTTCTATTTTGTCGAAAGCAACAAGTTACAAACCAAGATCCAAGAAACTCTAAAAAATCTGGATCATGAAAATGCTGGAGAATTATCCTATGCTTCTAAAACTCTAAGATCGGCCTTTAATGAGGGCAAAATACCGAACGATTTACTTAATGGAATTGCCGATCATTACGAAATACTGAGAACTAGACAAGAGGAAATTTATAAGAAATTATCAATAGTTGATCATACGACCCTAGGCTTTAAGTCGTTAATACACTCACCCCTTGTAGCTGTACGGTCATCAGCCACGGCCGAAGATCTTCCAACGGCATCATTCGCCGGTCAGCAAGAATCGTATTTAAATGTCCAAGGTGAGAACCATTTGATAAATAAAATTCGAGAGTGTTGGGCATCTCTTTTTACTGAGAGGGCGATATATTATCGCCACAATCAAAAATTTAACGATCTTAAAGTAGGGCTTGCAGCAGTAGTACAGTTGATGGTTCAATCAGAAAAATCAGGGATAGCCTTTAGCATAGACCCTGTCACAAATGACAAATCATTAATTACTATTGAAGCTATTTTAGGACTTGGTGAATATATAGTACAAGGTAAAATTACACCTGATCACTTTGAGGTAGACAAGAAAAACTTAGCTATAAAAAAAGTTCAAATCCGACACCAAGACGTAGCTCTGGTAAAGAAGGGTAACCAAAACATAGAGATTCGGATCTCAAAAAAAGCTGGAAATAGTGTGAAAATATCCGATGCTGAAGTCATTCAAATTGCGAAATTGGTCAAAAATATTGAAAAGCATTACTTTTTTCCTCAAGATATTGAATGGGCGATAGAAAATAAACATGTCTACATTGTCCAGTCAAGACCGATTACTACAACAGGTAAAGCTATGTTCAAAGCTGAGACCGATATAAGTCTGGATAAATATCATCTGATAAAAGCTGACCCAGCTTCACCGGGTGTCGGCTATGGTCGTCCGGTAATATTATCCTCACCTGCAGAAAACGATTTAATTAAAAAGGGAGATATATTGGTTGCTCGATATACCAGCCCGGATTATGTCCCTGCTATGAAACGAGCTTCTGCCATTATCACTGAGATGGGAGGTCGTACATCACATGCAGCAATTGTTTCTCGAGAATTGGGAATTCCCGCAGTTGTTGGTGCTCTTAAAGCAACAGCACTATTAAAACACGAATCTATTGTGACCGTAAATGGTTCAACAGGTTTGGTATATCGTGGAAATGTGTATAAAACTGCGTCTCAATTTATGAAGAAGATTACGCCGTCAAATCATCATCTTAAAACATTGACGAAAGTTTATGTAAATTTGGCTCAGCCTGAAGCAGCGCAACGGATATCAAAATTCAATGTCGACGGCATAGGTTTACTTAGAGCTGAATTTATAATGGCAGACATCGGAGTTCATCCAAAATTGGTTATTAAACAACACAAACAAAATGATTTTATTGATAAGTTGGTAGATAAATTGCTGATGTTTGTTAAACCATTTTCTCCTCGACCGATAGTATACAGAGCAACAGATTTCAGAACAAATGAGTATCGTCACCTAAAGGGAGGGGAATTGTATGAACCACATGAGGAAAATCCCATGATAGGTTTTCGAGGAGCAAGTCGATATATAGCTTCATCTGATGTTTTTGCGATGGAACTTCAAGCTATTAAGAAAATTCGCGCGAAGGGATATAAAAATCTACATTTAATGATTCCTTTTATCAGAACGCCTTATGAACTTAAACAAATTCGCGATATATTAGATCAGCACGATTTACTTAACAAACCTTCATTTAAACTTTGGATTATGGTTGAGGTGCCATCATCAGCAATAATAATTGATGAATTTATCAAAGTAGGTGTAGATGGAGTATCAATTGGAACTAATGATTTGACTATGTTGATACTAGGAGTCGATAGAGACAATCAGGAAATAGCTCATCTTTATGACGAACGAAACCCCGCGGTTTTATGGGCTTTGAAACGTGTAATTGATGCTTGTAAGAAATCAAATATTACCGTGTCAGTTTGTGGTCAAGGACCTTCTGATCATCCGGATTTAGCAGAGCAATTAGTCGCATGGGGAATAACAAGTCTATCGGTTACACCGGACGTTATAGATAGTACACGACAATTAGTTCATGATATTGAAAAGAGATTATGGCCAAAATTAAAAAAATAGTCGCAACAGAAGTTTTAGATAGTCGAGGTTATCCTACTATAGAATGTCTTCTTGAATTAGATAATGATATGTTAATACGCTCATATGCTAGTTCAGGAGAGTCTCTCGGGAAATATGAAGGAGTTGAGCTGCGTGATCAAGACCCGACTAGATACTTTGGCTTAGGGGTCAATAAAGCTATTTCTTATATCAATGAATTAATCGCTCCAAAATTAATTGGTATAGATCCACTTCGACAATTTGACATTGATCGTTGGTTAATAGAAGCAGATGGCACACCAAATCAGGAAAAAATTGGTGTAAATACCATATCTTCAGTATCGCAGATTATACTAAAAGCAGGAGCCCAGGCATCAGGGATTCCGCTTTTTGTTTATATCAACAAAATATTTAATCAGTTTTATGGAAAAACCACTGTAATCGAAAAGATACCAAATCTTATCGTGACATTAATTAATGGTGGTAAACATGGTACTAGAAATTTAGAAATGCAGGAATTTCAAATTATCCCGGCGACATCAATGAGTTATAAACAATCATTACAATTTGCAGTTGAATCGTATCATAATCTTAAGCAGGTTTTAGATTATCGTAATGCTGGAATAGCTGTTTCCGAAGAGGGTGGATTTGCTCCAAGTCTTCTAACAAATATGGACGCCTTGGAAGTTATCAAGGAATCACTCATTCAACGTAAAGTTAAACTCGGAGTAGATGTTCATTTAGGTCTCGACTTAGCAGCATCACAATACTTTATTAATGGTCGCTATTCAATAAAAGACAAGTCCCAAAGTTTACGAGTTGAAGAATATATAGATTTTCTTGTACAAATTAGTAAAGACTATGATTTGTTAATACTGGAAGACCCGATTGAACAACAAGACTTCAATAATTGGACCATTCTAAATGAAAAAGTTAGTAATAATATATATTTAGCAGGTGACGATTTTATCGCTGGAAGAAAGGATAGATTAGAGCGTGCTGTTAAGAATAAATGTTGTTCTGCAGTAGTTATAAAATTTAATCAATGTGCAACAATGAGTCAAATATTGGAACTAGTTGCGCTTTCTAAACAAAACAATCTTAAGGTAATAATCTCACATCGTTTGGGAGAAAGTAACGATAGCATCTTGGCTGATTTTTCCGTTGGCATACAAGCCGATTTTGTTAAATTTGGTGCACCTGTCAGAGGAGAACGAATTGCGAAATATAATCGTTTACTTCAAATAGATTCGCAAATTACAAAAGTATGAATTCGGCAATTTTGGTTATTTTAGACGGATTTGGAATCGGACCCGTCGGATCGGGAAACGCCATCAGTCAGGCTGTTCCTCCTACAATTAATAGTCTCATACATTTATATCCAAATACACAACTGGTAGCCTCAGGAGAATCGGTTGGATTACCAAAAAATGAAGTTGGCAGTACTGAAGTTGGACACTTGAACATTGGTGCTGGTCGTATTGTCTATCAAAGTTTACCGCGTATCAATTTAGCTATAGCCGATGGTTCTTTTTATCGAAATGAAGCCTTTTTAGGTACGCTTGCTCATGTGTCTAAAACCGGCGGAAATATTCATTTAATCGGACTTGTAGGTTCAGGTACAGTTCACGCAAGCATTGATCATTTATATGCTTTGATGTACTTCTTTAAAGAGAATAAATTTGATCGTATTAATATGAACATCATTACTGATGGTAGGGATTCTTCGCCGAGATCAGCAAAAAATTATTTAGAAAATTTAGAGATGAAAATTAAGGAAATGGGTATCGGTAAAATAATTTCAATCATGGGGCGTTATTATGCTATGGATCGTGATAAGAGATGGCCTAGAATTGAAAAAGCCTATCGCTGTTTGACCGAAGGTATCGGTAAAAAAGCAATGTCATGGCGCGAAGCTATAGACATCTCATATTCTGAAGGTAAGACTGATGAATTTGTGGAACCAACAAATATTGTCAATGAGTCAGGAACACCACTGGATTTAATTAAACCAGGTGATGCTATTATTTTTTTTAATTATAGGATAGATCGTCCAAGAGAATTGACAAAGGCATTTGTTCTACCATCATTTGAAACAGATGCAAATCAAGTTTCTTATGACCCATATGCCACAAAATATGAAGGTTCTCATATTGTGCAAAAAGCAGTATTTGAACAACCATTTACTCGAGGTAAAAAAATTGACAACTTATATTTCGTAACGATGACAGAGTATGAGAGAAATTTACCGACCATTGTTGCTTTTCCACCTCATATCATTCATATGCCTTTGGGAAGAGTATTGTCTCAAAGGCAAATGCCTCAACTTAGAATGGCTGAAAGTGAAAAAGAACGCTTTGTCACATTTTATTTTAATGGACTGCGAGAGATAAGTTTTCCCTATGAAGATAGAATCATTATACCTTCTCCGAAGGTGGCCACATACGATTTAAAACCAGAAATGTCGGCGACGGAGCTGACTGAGATATTAATTAAAAAAATATACGAGGATAAATATCGCTTTATTTTGGTTAACTTCGCAAATCCTGACATGGTGGCTCATACCGGCAATCTTAAAGCGGCAATTTCTGCAATTAAATCGATAGACACTTGTTTAAAATCATTAATCGATTGCGTCCTTAATACCAGCTATACTCTATTTATAACTGCCGATCACGGAAATATTGAAGAAATGATTGATCCAAAAACCGGCTTAGCATCTACAGAGCATAGTGGCAATCCAGTGCCGTTTTATGTCATAAACAGTCGGCTGAAAGGCACAAACTCAGTATTACAATCCGGTATTTTAGCTGACATTGCTCCAACAATATTATCATTGCTCCATATTCCTATTCCATCGGATATGACAGGAAGAAATTTATTAGAAGATATTCATGCCTATTGAGCGCCTATTTTTGAAATTACTCGCCCCGCATAATCCGTTGCCTGTGACATAGAAATCTCAATATTCCCTGTTTTAAAATATCCATATATAAAACCACTTAAATATGCATCACCTGCTCCGGTCGTATCGATAATTTTTTGAATTGCTGCTGGCGGATGAAAATACGATTTGCCTTTGTAGTATAAATAGCTTCCTCTATTGCCATCAGTTACTATTATCCTACATCTATTTGTGTTCAACATTTTAAATCCCTGCTTAAAATCAATATCACTATATTTTTTTTGTACAAGCTCAGCAAACTCATGTGTATTTAATGCAAAAAAATCGGCTAGTTCAACCAAAGAAAGTACATCCTGCCTGAAATTCCGACAATCATTACTACCCACTGTTAAAAAAGATGTGATTTTAGAGCGCTTGGCTTGAAGTAAAATCGTCTCTTTTATTTTAGCTTTAAGATGGGGTAAATTACCCAGGTATAAGAATTTAGTTTTGTTGATGGAAGAAATAAAACTTGTTGTTGGGATAGCATCTAAATTATCTTGTACGTAATGAATAATACTTCTATCGCCATTTTTTGCAATTAAAACTGTAGAAATATTAATAAAATCTCTAACATAGATTAGCTCCCTAATTGATACCTGGCTGGAAATTATTTTTTGTAAAATAATTCCTTTAAATGGATTATCGCCTATAACGCTAACAATGCCCGTACTTAAACCAATGTTAGCAGTGCCAACTGCGACATTGGCTCCACAACCACCTAACGAAAAATAAAAATCTTCAACACGATATTTACCTCCAATTGCAAGGGCAAAACGATCTTTATCTTCAGTTAAACTTTCGCCTTTAAAAAACAGGTCCAATGTTATATCTCCTATTGTCAATAGATCATACATAATAATTACATTAACAAAATATGGGAATTGTCGCAACTTTATTTATTTGTTGACAATAAAATGAAAACTAGTTAGCATTTGATAGTGGACACAATTCATAAAGATAAATATCTAAAATCGCCGCCTAATTTACCTGATTACTCAAAAGCAGTCGAAGGTTTTCATTATGATAAACATATTAGTGAACTAGTTTGGTTTTCCCCCCGTCATATCAACGCTGCATATAATGCTATCACAAAAAACGCTCTCTCTGATAGAAAAAATAAAGTCGCACTTTATTATGTTGATGAAAATGAATCGGTAAATAAATACACTTTCTTAGACCTTGAGCTATCTTCTAATAAACTGGGAAATTTCTTGAAAGCAATAGGTTGCAATAGGGGTGATAGAGTATTTATTTTTTTACCAAGAGTACCTGAATTGTATATATCTTTTATTGGAATTCTAAAAATAGGAGCCATTGCTGGAACAATGTTTTCAGCTTTCGGTCCTCAAGCAATATTTGACAGACTCAGCCAATCTGAAGCCAAATTTCTAATAACTAACTCTGAAATGGCAACACGTCTTAAATCGATTCGAAATAAATTACCAAATCTAAAAAGAATTCTTTTAATTGACAAGGGTTTAATGACAGAGATAGATAAATATTCAGACGTTCTAAATACCACTGAAACAGACATGACAGATGATGCTTTTATGCTCTATACTTCAGGAACCACAGGTAAACCAAAAGGGATTGTACATCAACATAAGGCAATTATTCATGAGTATTTAACCGCGAAATGGGTTTTAGATATTAAAGATAGCGATATTTACTGGTGTACGGCAGATCCGGGTTGGGTCACGGGAATTGCCTATGAAATATTAGGATCATGGGCTTGTGGATCGTCAACGGTCGTTTTTCCGGGTCGATTTAGTGCTGACGGTTGGTATAGAATCATTGAAAAACTTAAAGTCACCGTGTGGTATACAGCTCCTACAGCTATTCGCATGCTGGCTTCCCAAGGACTAACCAAAGTAAAAAAATATGACTTAAGCAGTCTTCGATTTCTTGCATCTGTTGGTGAACCCCTTAATCCTGAGCCTATAAGATGGGGTTTAAAAGCATTTAACTTACCCTTCCATGATAATTATTGGCAAACTGAAACGGGTGGCATTGTCATTGCTAATTATGCAGCATTACCGATTAAACCTGGTAGTATGGGCAAACCTTTTCCGGGTATAAAACCACACATTATCGCAGAGAGCGGTGACGAAGTTGGCGTTAATAAGGTTGGCAATCTCACACTTGAGCCAAATTGGCCATCATTGATGAAAAAAGTCTGGCGACGACCAAAAAAATATCAGTCATACTTTTTATATTCCAAAGACCTCAAAAAGAAGCTGTATATTACGGGAGATTTAGCATATAAGGATAGGGACGGATATTATTGGTTTGTCGGTCGAGCAGATGATGTTATAAAGACTGCGGGAGAACGAGTTGGACCATTTGAAGTTGAATCCGCTCTAGTCGCTCACGAGGCAGTCGTTGAAGCCGGCGTGATAGGTAAACCAGACCCAATGCGTGGCGAAATAATAAAAGCCTTTGTCGTCCTTAAACCCACCTTTAAACAATCAGATAAGCTTAAAGAAGAATTATCAATGTTTGTTAAAAAGAATCTTGCGGGTCATGCTTACCCAAGAGAAATTGAATTTGTAGACCATCTACCTAAAACTCGATCTGGAAAAATAATGAGAAGAATATTGAAAGCAAAAGAATTAGGTCTTCCAATAGGGGATACCTCAACTCTTGAAGAGTATTAGATTTATCAAAAGGAATTATGATTTAATTTGAATCACCACTGTTAATTCACCCTTATAATCTTCTTTTTTTAAGTTTTTGATATCTCCTCTGATTATTTCTTCGAATTTCTTAGTCATCTCACGACAAACAGCAATACTACAATCGGGCAATATTTGATAAATTATCTCTAGAGTTTTTTTTATCCTGTGTGGTGATTCATAGAATACAATGGTTGGTTTGATATTTATTAACTGCGAGTGTGATAAATTGTTTATCAAATGTATTATTTGTTGTTCTTTTTTAGGTAAAAAACCTAGATATATGATATGATTTAGTGGAAATCCCGACATAACGGCAGCTGTGGTAAATGCTGTTGGACCAGGAATAACAGAATATTTTATATTCATTTTTATTAATCGATCAATGAGAATATATCCTGGATCCGAAATTGTCGGTAAACCGGATTCAGAAACAAGACTAATCAGTTTGTCCTCTTTTAATAGTGAAATACACTCAGGAATTTTTAAAAATTCATTTTCTTTATGGAAATGAATGATTTTTTGATTTTCTTTTGCTGTAATACAAAAAATACTCTGAATTCTTTTATAGTAGCTATCAAAAGTAGCGGTATCTTCAACTAGGAGAACATCACTTTGAATTAATGTTTTGACAGCTCGAAGGGACGTATCTTCAATATTGCCAATCGGTGTAGCTACTATATATAACATTAAGAATAGATTTTTGGTATTTTACTTTTTATAAATTTAGTTATTACTCTTCGATTATTTGGATTTTTAAGTATGTGTACTGTCTGTGGAAGTATTGAGAGAACAATAATTGTAGCAACTATCGGTAATAAATACTTATCCACATTAGGTATTGAATTACCTAATATATAACCCCCTCCAGTTAAACCAATAGCCCATAGAAAGCCGCCGATGATGTTGTAAACTATGAACGTTCTATATTCCATTTTCCCGATACCAGCAACTATCGGTGCAAACGTTCGAACAATTGGCATAAAACGAGCTAGTACAATTGTTTTTTTACCATGCTGTTCGTAGAATCGTTCTGCCTTAAGAAGGTGGTCTTTGTGAAAAAACACAGAATCTGTTTTGTGAAAAAGGCGTCTACCTACTTTATGACCAAAGGCATAACCAACACTATCACCCAATATCGCTGCGATGAAACAACCTATCGATAAATATCCAATATGAAAGTTGTCTTGAGATGCTAAAAAACCAGCAGTAAATAAAAGACTGTCTCCAGGCAGAAAAAAACCAATTAAAAGTCCGGATTCGGCAAAAACAATCGCAAAAATACCGACATAACCTATTGTCGGTAATATCGTTTCCAGATTCATGACTATACATTATATCGAAAAATTAGTACAATAAAAAGTTTCCAATGAATATATTTAATCTCGAATCCAATTTTTCCGCAACCGACGATCAAACACAAGCAATAGCCAAGCTTGTTGACGGAATTAAATCGAACATAAAAAATCAGGTGCTTTTGGGCGTTACAGGTTCCGGAAAGACATTTACCATGGCCAATATTATAAAACAGAGCAATTTACCGACTTTGATTATCTCTCATAATAAGACGCTTGCCGGTCAACTTTTCCAGGAAATGAGAGATTTTTTTCCAAAAAATAGTATATCCTATTTTGTCTCTTATTATGATTTTTATCAACCTGAAGCCTATTTACCCGCGACAGATATTTACATTCAGAAGGAGGCAATGATTAATGATTTAATCGACAAAATGCGATTAAAAGCGACAAGCAACATCATGACTAGAGACGATGTCGTTGTCGTGGCATCCGTCTCATGCATTTACAATATTGGTTCACCTCGTGAATATGGACAAAACGTATTGACTATCGATAAGTTTCAACCGCTATCGAACAAGAATTTAGCCAAGAGACTCATTGAATTACAATATGAACGTAGCGAATTTGACTTCTCTAGAGGTACATTTAGAATTAGAGGCAATAATATTGATATTTATCCTGCTTATGAAGATACGGCTATTCATCTTGAGATTCTCGGTGATAAACTAAGGAATGGATATTTTATTAATCCTATTTCTGGGGAAAAGATTGCGGCAATTAGTTTCAATGATCCGCTTGTAATATATCCCGCTAAACATTATTTAGCAGATCAAACCGAATATCTAAACGTTGAATCAAAAATTCGACATGACTTAAAACTTGAGTGTGATCAATTACTTCATTCCGGTAAATTGATAGAAGCGCAAAGATTGTTAAGAAAAGTCAACTATGATCTTGAGATGATTAAGGAGGTGGGATATGTAAATGGTATTGAAAATTATTCAAGGTACTTTGATGGTAGAGCAATTGGTGATCCACCGTTTACACTTATAGATTACTTTTCACACCGCTATAAAGATAAATGGTTAGCAATAATTGATGAATCACATATGACCATACCTCAGATTAGAGGAATGTATCACGGTGATAATTCGAGAAAAAAGACTTTAATCGATTATGGATTCCGAATGCAAGCAGCTCTTGATAATCGACCATTTAAATTTGATGAATTTTACGTAAAAGTACCAAAATTTATTTATGCATCGGCAACTCCTGATGAATGGGAACTTAATAAATCAAAAAAACATGTATTTGAACTTCTGACGAGACCGACAGGTATTATAGATCCTGAAGTAATAATAAAACCTTCAAAAAACGAAATTATGGATTTAATTGAAGAAATCGAAAAAACTATTACCCAATCCTTTAAAGTCCTAGTATCGGCTTTGACAAAACGCATTGCTGAAGATTTGACAAAGTATTTAAGTGAAAAGAATATAAAGACAAAATATTTGCATTCTGATATCAAAACATTAGAACGCACAAAAATACTTATAAGTCTTAGACGCGGTGAGTTTGATGTACTTGTTGGTATAAACCTTCTTCGAGAAGGATTGGATCTACCTGAAATAGGATTGGTAGCTATTCTTGACGCTGAAAATGAAGGTTTTTTAAGAAGTAAAACTGCGCTTATTCAAACCATGGGTAGGGCTTCTCGAAATATCAATGGAAGAGTGATAATCTACGCGGACACGATGACAAAATCAATTAATCAAGCGATAGATGAAATCAATCGACGAAGGAAATATCAGATTGAATATAATAAACGCCATAATATCACTCCTGTTTCAATATCTAAGTTAATCAAGGATGATATTGTTGAAAATTACCCACAAACGCAAGAAGGACTATTCATTATCCCACAATTCATAAGCGATTTAGATAAGATTAAAATTGATTCTATGACCCCACATGATATAAAAAAAATACGCCATCAACTTACACGAGAGATGAAAAAACAAGCAAAAGATTTACATTTCGAAATGGCAATTGCAATTCGTGACAAAATAGAAGAATTAAATCACTATGAATGACTATTTAATTATCAAAGGGGCCCGTGAGCATAATTTAAAAAATGTTTCTCTTAAGATTCCTAAGAATAAAATGATAGTGTTTACGGGTATTTCTGGTTCGGGTAAATCTTCCATGGCATTTGATACTATATTTGCCGAAGGACAAAGGCGTTATGTCGAATCACTTTCTACTTATGCTCGTCAATTCTTAGGGATGTTGCGTAAACCCGATATGGATTCAATTGAAGGATTATCTCCGGCAATTTCAATCGATCAAAAATCCGTTTCTCATAATCCAAGATCTACCGTGGGCACGATTACAGAAGTTTCTGACTACTTAAGATTGCTGTTTGCACGAATAGGTCAACCATATTGTCCAACATGTAATATTTTGATTTCTAAAATGTCAATTGATGAAATAGTTGATAAAATTATCACTTACATTAATCGGCAACTTACACTAGAAAAAATTAAGCCACTTATTTTTTTTCTTCTTTCTCCTGTTGTGAGGGATAGAAAGGGTGAGTTTAGTGATCTTTTAAAGAATTTATTAGGCAAGGGATTTCATCATGCTTTTATTGACGGGAATCTGATCGATTTAGAGACTGACCTCGGCCTTATCAAAACCAATCGTCATAATATAGATGTGGTTATTGATAAAATTTCTGTTTCTTACAGGGATTTCAAAAATAAAGTATATGTTGAAAATTTAAAATTGCGAATTTTTAATTCTGTTGAACAATCTCTAACTTTAGCTAGTGGTTTATCAATATTATTTGATCAAAATTCAAACCAACGTATTTTATTCTCAGAGCAATTATCTTGCCCTAATTGTGGATTATCCTTACCGGCAATTGAACCTAGACTCTTTTCGTTTAATTCTCCAACCGGAGCTTGCATTCAATGTAAAGGTTTGGGATACGTCTTGAAAATTGATCCAGATTTAGTGATGAATAAAAAATTATCGATTAATGAGGGCGGCATATTACCCTTGAGTAAAATTTTTTTACAAACAACCTGGTATTCAAGATTATTTTATACATTTATTAATGAGAACAATATAGATTCAAAACTTGCGCTTGGATTGTTAAACGCTGATAAAATACGTTTGCTTTTTTTTGGTAATGATAGAGTATATCAGGTCGAAGGTAAAAATCGATTTGGACATGATACGAAAATTCAGGAAAAATTCATGGGAATTATTGGTGAACTTCAACGTCGTTACTTCGAGACAGATTCAGAGTATGTCAGGCAAGAAATTGAACAGTATATGCATGAGTCGATATGTGACAAATGTCATGGGCAACGCTTAAAACCCGAAGTGTTAGGAGTCAGAATCAATTCAAAAAATGTATTTGAGGTTGGTAATCTTTCAATTGACGAGTCTGTTGCTTTCTTACTTGAAACGATGGAGCTTTTATCCGAGTATCAAAAAAAAATATCTGGTGAAGTAATGAAGGAAATTATAAAACGGTTGAATTTCTTAATTGATGTTGGCTTGGATTATCTGACTTTGAATCGTTCAGCAAGAACTCTTTCAAATGGTGAATCACAACGTATTAGATTAGCATCACAAATTGGCAGTGGTCTAACAGGTATTCTTTATGTTTTAGATGAACCGTCTATCGGACTTCATCCGAAAGATGTCGGTTCATTAATTAATTCGTTAAAACATCTTCGAGACATCGGCAATACTTTAATAGTCGTTGAACATGATCCGGAAACGATTATGGCAGCTGATTACATAGTTGATTTCGGGCTTTATGCTGGTAAAAAAGGAGGTAATATAATTTATTCAGGAGATATAAAAAATCTCAAATATGATCAAAAATCTTTAACAGCAAAATATTTATTCAATTATAAGACTAAATCCCGACTAAACAATAATTCAAATATCGGCGATTCTTTCATCGAAATTAATCGTTGTTGTCAATATAATTTAAAAAATATAGATGTTAAAATCCCACTAAACCGTTTAAGTTGCGTCACGGGTGTCTCGGGATCGGGGAAATCAACTCTAGTCGTCGATACATTGTATAAAGCTATATATCAACAACTCGGCGGTAAGATATCCGGAGTTGAGGGTAAACATGATTCAATCAACGGGTCCGGCTATATCGATAGAATCTATTTGGTAGATCAATCGGCCATAGGCCGCACCCCAAGATCTAATCCGGCAACTTATGTCGGTATTTTTGATTTTGTTCGTGATATCTTTGCACAAACTTCCGATGCTAAAATTCGTGGGTACAAAAAAGGCCGTTTTTCATTCAATGTTAAGGGCGGTCGATGTGAAAAATGTGGTGGAGCCGGCACTTTAAAAATTGAGATGCAGTTTCTTCCCGACGTATATGTCAACTGTGATATATGTGAAAGCAAACGTTACAACTCACAGACTCTAGAAGTTAAATATAAAGAGAAAAATATTTATGATATTTTGAATTTAACTGTATTAGAAGCCTTGGATTTTTTTAAAAACCATCCTCAAATTTATACGAAATTACGAGTTATGGCTGATATCGGTTTAGACTATCTCCAATTAGGCCAACCAGCAACGACATTATCCGGGGGAGAAGCACAGAGAATAAAACTATCTCATGAATTAGCAAAGAAGGAGACGGGAAGAACGCTTTATATATTAGATGAACCAACGACCGGTTTACATCTTTACGATACTGAAAAGCTTATCGTCGCGTTAAAAGCATTGGTTAATAAAGGGAACACTGTGATAATTATTGAACACAATTTAGATGTAATTGCCCAGTGTGACTACATCATTGATTTGGGTCCAGGAGGAGGTAATAAAGGCGGACATCTGCTCTATCAAGGTAAATTAATAAATATTATTGAAAATAATAAATCTTTGACAGGACAATATCTTAAAAAGTATGAAAAAAAATCTTAAGATATTAGCTTTTGCTGGATCGTTTTTCATGCTACTATTTCACTGTCCAGATATTCATGCTGAAGAATATACTACGAATTATGAGACTATTTATACTCTCAATGAAAATGGCGACGCATCTGTTCAATTATCAGTCATTCTTAACAATCAAAAAAAAGCAACTTATATAAAAGAATTTACTCTTTTTTTTCCTGACGAAATTGAAGTTAAAAACGTTAGATCAAAATCAGATTTATATAAAATACTAGAAACAAAGCGTGATGAGAATGGTCAATACCAAATAACAATTGCTTTTTCGCAATCCAATTTTGAAAATAATAAGGATACTCACTTTACCATATTTTTTGACCAATCAAAAATTATCAAAAAAGTCGGTAGAGTATCCGAGATGTTTATACCATTAATAAATGATAGTCACCAGAGAACAAACACTGTAATAGTTAACAAACTAGATCAATTGTCACCTTTATCAATTTCCAAACCTCCACCATCTTCATATAAGGATGGCGAAATTAAATGGACTGATGTTAAACAACAATTTATTTATGCTATTTTTGGCAATCAACAATACTATAAAATTTCTACTGTCTATAATTTAATAAACACCTCACTGACACCTGTCGAGCAGACAATTGCTTTACCACCTGACACCCAACACCAAAATGTCCTTTTAACAAGTATTAACCCGTTGCCAATTAAAACTTTTAGTGATATCGATGGCAATTTTTTGGCAAAATATACAGTCAAACCAAATTCAAAATTGACTATTAATTACGAGGGTTATGCTATTTTAACTACTTCATCTTCAAACGAATATCAAAATTATATGAAGAATCATTTTTCCAAACAAAAATTATACCTTTTAAAAACCGAAGATTATTGGCATCTAGACAGTGACAATAACATGTATAATAAAATAAATAGAACGAATCCTCAAACTATATATCAGTTTATTATTGATAATTTTGACTATGATTTTGAACGTACTAAGAATCCTGTTATCAGGCTGGGTGCACAAAAAGCCTTAATAAATCCATTGAGTTCTTTATGCACCGAATTTACCGACACATTTATTGCTGTTTCACGAAAATCAGGTTTCTATGCTCGTGAAATTCAGGGATTTGGATATAGCTTCGACGCTAAATTAAGACCGTTGACATTAACTTCAGATGTTTTGCACTCTTGGCCAGAATATTATAGTGAACAAGAAAATAATTGGCAAGCTATCGATCCTACTTGGCAACGGACTTCTGGACTAGATTACTTTTCATCATTTGATCTAAACCATATAGCTTTAGTTATCCATGGACAAAATTCCACATTTCCTAAGGCAGCTGGAACATATAAAACAGAAAGATCCAAAGATCTAATTGTAACTGCAGTTAAAGAAATACCGCAACAATCAAAAACTATTGAAATTAATCATAATTTACGTCAAAATATTCTTTCACAAAAGAACTATAGCTTAGAATTACAACTTAAGAATCAAAGCAATGTCATTTTAAAAGGAAATAAAATAAACTTGACCGCTCAACATATAAAATTACACCCTGCAGAAATTGTCATAGACTATTTAGTCCCTTTTGAGAATAAAAAATATATAATTAATTATCAAGGCAATCCTTCGTTTGATTCCGCAGATAATCTTAAAATTTTTTTTGATGGCCAATTAATGCAAAGTAAAGAGATCAATATTAAACAAACGACGTTGATGTCGACGGTTCTTCTGATCGCTGGACCTATAATAGTATTCATTGTGGTAGCGCTTGTATTTAACAAAGCAAAATATTTATGATGTCGGTTAAACAAATTTCGACGATGCCATCTACTACCGGCGTTTATATATTAGCAAATAAACAAAGCATTATATATATCGGTAAGGCAGTTAATATCAAGGTCCGATTACGATCTCATTTGCAAAATCAATTACAAGACAATAAGGAAAGATCATTGATGTCTGAAACCACCGATATAAGTTATTTTACAACCATTTCAGAGTTTGACGCACTTCTATTGGAGGCTAAATTAATACAAAAGTATAAACCAAAATATAACGTCGTATGGAAGGATGATAAAAGTTTTTTGTATATAAAAATATCAATTAAAGAAAAATATCCTAAGATATACCTTGTCAGGCACGAAAATGATTCAAATAGTAGATATTTCGGTCCATTTCAATCCACAAAAATAGGTCGTAAAATTTTGAATTTATTAAGACAAAGCATTCCTTTTTGCCAAGCGTCGAAAATTAGCAAACGCGCGTGTTTTTATTCCCAGATCAATCTGTGCAATCCGTGTCCAAATTACATTACTAAATTAAAGAAATCAGGCAAAACACATGAGGCCTTAATTTTAACGAATAAATATCGAGCTAATATAAATATGATTATTCGAATTCTGGAATGTAAATCCGATTTAGCAATCAAAAAGATGGAGAATGAGTTGAGCGAGTGTATTGATAATCAGAATTATGAAAAAGCCATAGATTGTCGTAATTCGCTATACATTTTAAAAAGCCTTGCTTCGAGATCATTTTCCGAAATTGACGGCTATAACGCCACTCGTTCAATTAATTATCAACAACTTATTGGTGAATTTTTAAATAATTATTTCCGCTTTAATGGGGATAAGAAACACTTCCGGATCGAATGTTATGATATTAGCAATCTATTTGATAGAGATGTCGTAGCTTCACGAGTGGTATTTATAAATGAAGAGAGTGATAAAAAAGAATATCGCCGATATAAGATAGATAATTTTCCATCAGACAGTCAGCGGCTTCTATCAGTTATTAAAAGACGATTCTCGAAAGAAAAAAATCTTCCCGATCTCCTTATTGTTGACGGAGGTAAACAGCAATTAGCGCCGATAAAAAAATATCTTAATCATTTGAATATTAACATACCGTTAATAGGTATTGTTAAAAATCCCGATAGAATCATTTCATCAGAGAACTTTACACAAATACCTTTTTCATCAAATGATCTTTTTTACCGACTAATTCAACATATAAGAGATGAATCACATCGTTTTGCAAAAAAATACCATCTACTTCTACGTAGAAAAAAAATCTTGATATAATATGAGTATCTTGTATGGAAAACATACTTTTAATACTAAATATCATAATTGGACTTATTATTGTCGTTTTGATTTTAACGCAGGGTGGTGGAGCCGGGCTTGGAAGCGCGTGGGGTGGGGGTGGCGAAACATTCCAAACGCGTAGAGGCATTGAAAAGTGGACACTTAGACTAACCGCCGCTCTTATTATCGCTTTTTTTGTCATCTCAGTAGCTAACTTGCTGACATGAATTTAATTCACAAAAAGGCACGTTATTATTATTGGCTGGTAGCGTCCTTTATAAGTAAAAAGTGGGTTTATCTTATCGTAAGTGCTGTTTTATCCTTTTTTTTTATTTCATTTTTCATAAATAGCTATCCTGTTATAAATTCGCTTTTTTTGAAAAAGAAAGTAACTGTAGGAATCTTAGGAAAATATTCCCTCCAATACTTGCCTTTAGAAATTACCACGCTTGTATCTAGTCCACTGGTTGCCGCGAGTGAAAAAGGTGATTTAACACCAGTATTGGCAAATCAATGGGAGTTATATAACGATAATAAAACATACCGTTTTCACTTGAAAACAAATCTTTATTGGGATAACGGTAAGAAATTTACAACAAAAGATCTAAACTTTAACTTTGAGGGCATTGAGACGAAAGTCATTGACGATAATACAATTGATTTTTATCTAAATCAGCCGTTATCAATCTTTCCCGCATATTTATCTAAACCGGTAATAAAATACCCTCTTTTGGGAATAGGTGGTCTATATCAAGCGCAAAGTTATAATTTAAAATCCAAATACTATGTGACTGAAATTAATCTATACCCAAACAAGAAGGATCTACCTTATAAAACTTTTAAATTCTATGATAATGAAAATGATCTTATTATTGCATTTAAAAAGGGAGAAATTACTGAGTTTCAGACATACAAAAAAAATTTAGCTGATAAATTCAGAAATTGGAAAAATATAAACTATCAAAATCGAACGGATTTTTCACAAATAATGACTCTGTTTATTAATACTCAATCAAATAAACTTAATTCAAAGGATCTTAGAAAAGCATTGACCTATGCAATTCCGAATTTTAGCGACGTAGGAGTCCGATCTGTTGGACCGATCTCCCCATTATCTTGGGCTTATGATGACAAGTTAAAAGCATATACTCGAGATAAAGAAAAAGCCAAGAAAATGGTTAGCGATGAAATTAGTGCAACTGAATCCGCAGAACTTAATTTTTATACTTTTTTTGACTATATAAATATTGCTGAAAGATTGAAATCGGAATTGGAGGACATTGGTTTTAAGATAAATTTACATATTTTATCGTACATACCTCCTGAATTTGATATGTTGCTAACTCTCTGGAATCCACCAATCGATCCCGATCAATATTATTTTTGGCACTCGACTCAAACTAATCAGAATATCACCAATTTAAAAAATGTTAAAATCGATAAACTTCTTGAGGATGGTCGAAAGGTGACGAATATTGAACAAAGAAAACAAATTTATGTCGATCTTCAAAAAGTGATCGCTGATGAGGTACCAGCCATTTTCTTATATTACCCTTATAGCTATACCGTCAGTCGAAAATAGTATAATATAATGAAACTATCAATCTCATGCCCAGGTGGCGGAATTGGTATACGCGCAGTCTTGAGGAGGCTGTGCCGGCAACGGCGTGGAGGTTCAAGTCCTCTCCTGGGCACAATATAAGGTCGCTTAGCTCAGCGGTTAGAGCACTGCGTTTACATCGCAGGTGTCGGGGGTTCAAATCCCTCAGCGACCACCCATTTGTGAAAAAAAATTCTATAGCTATTATAATATTCTTAGGTCTGGCTTTTTTTTTATATCACCAATCTCTCAATAACATAATTTCCAGTTTTTTTTATTCGGTTAATCCTGAATTTAAAGATTATCAAATTGAACATGTGCAAATCGGCTCTAATAGATATCACTTATATGTGGCGGACGATGATTCTAAACGAACAAAAGGATTATCATATAGCAAAAAACTAAATAGTGATGAAGGAATGCTATTTATTTTTCCAACGGCTGGTAAATTCGGATTTTGGATGAAGGATATGAATTATTCTCTTGATTTTATTTATTTAAATAACAACCAAATAGTTGATACTTTAGTAAACATTACACCCAATACTTTTCCTAAAGTATTCACGTCTGATAAATCAGCTGATAAAGTAATTGAATTAAATGCCGGTGAAGTAGCGAGATCTAAACTTGAAATTGGCAGTAATATTGATCTTAATAAGCGTCCTCGGCGTGAATCGAACACGCAACCTACTCCTTAGAAGGGAGTTGCTCTATCCGTTGAGCTACGAGGACATGGAGCCGTCCATCGGACTTGAACCGATAACCTAACGCTTACAAAGCGTTTGCTCTGCCATTGAGCTAGGACGGCTTACAATTTCCTATACAAAGCGGATCCTCCTGCATGAAAGCAGGTGGATCTACCACTGAGCTAAGTCGGCTGTGCCTTATCCCAACTAGTTACTTTCGTTTCAAGAGAGTGCCGCGGGAGAGAGTCGAACTCTCACAACTTATGCAGTTACAGGATTTTAAGTCCTGCGTGTCTACCATTCCACCACCGCGGCGGTATCTTAATTAGATTATATCAAACCAGTGCTTGTTGTGGATCGACTAAGGCAGTGGGTATGGTAAGATGAAGATGTTCATATGCTTTATTTGTTGCGACACGACCACGAGAGGTTTTTTTAATAAATCCCGTTCTAATTAAATATGGTTCAATATATTCTTCCAATGTTTGAATATCGTCCGACATGGCAGTTGCTAAGGTTGAAACTCCGACAGGTCCACCACTAAATTTATTAATTAGAACATGTATATACTCATTATCTACTTCATTTAGACCCATTTCATCTATTTGAATAATAGAGAATAATTCTTCAAGTGATTTAGCATCTAGTTTATTTAGTTTCTTGACTTCATAAAAATCTTTCACTCTCTTGACAATTCTATTTGCCACCCGTGGGGTCCGTCTTGATCTTTGCGCAATCATACTCGCCATTTCTCGATTGATAGGTATTTTTAAAATCTTGGCAGATCGCAGGATAATCTCAATCATTTCACTGCTACTATAATAATCAAGTCTAAGTACCATACCAAATCGATCACGGAGAGGTGCAGATAGAAGCGCGACCCTTGTCGTAGCGCCGACTATGGTTATATGAGGAATTGGTAATCTAACCGTTCTAGCAGATGGTCCTTTTCCAATAATAATATCCAAAAAAAAATCTTCCATAACAGGATAGAGAGCTTCTTCAACTGGTTTAGGAAGCCTGTGAATTTCATCAATAAATAGGACGTCATTATCTTTCAAATTTGTTAATATCGCAGCCAAATCACCAGTTTTCGTCAATGCCGGTCCTGAGGTTATTTTCAAATCACCTTTAAGCTCCTTTGCAATAATATTAGCTAAAGTTGTTTTACCAATTCCTGGTGGTCCATATAATAAAATATGTTCAGCTACTGTACCTCTATCTAAAACGGCCTGTACGAAAAGTCTGATTGCCCTAACCACTTTTTGTTGACCTATATAATCAATAAATTGCTGCGGTCTAAGTTCGGTGATAGTATTTATTTCAGATGCTTTTTTTCCGTTGACAACAATTTTCATATTTATTTGTTAGTCATTTTTTTTATAGCGTGTTTAATTTTATCCTCTACGGAGAACGTTGGTTCAAGCTGGCTTAAAGCTCGATGAGCACTGCGCCTATCAAAACCAAGTGAAAGCAACGCTTGTATTACCAAATTGTCATTCTCGGAGAGAGTCATTTTATTTATATTAAATTCGCTATCAAATTTACCCGACAATTCTAATAAAATTTTTTGTGCAGTCTTTTTGCCAATCCCGGGGATTGCGTTAAAATACGTTACATCAGATGTCCTTATGGCAGTCTCGATGTCATGCGAATTTGTGAAGGATATGATCGTGAATGCAAGTTTCGGACCAACACCATCAACTGATAACAATAGTTTAAAAATGTTATAGTCAGATTTATTGGAAAATCCAAAAAGAGTATGCGCATCTTCTTTTACTTGAAGATAAGTATAAATATCGATTTTTTCTCCTAATTTACTATTTAAAATTACCGATGGGGGAAGAAATACTTGATATGAGACACCACTTGATGTTTCTATCAAACTTTCATTACCACTAATTTCGATTAAAGTTCCTTTGATTTTACCGATCATATTGTGCTTAACAAAGTGAGATCAAAATTTTTTTAAATAGCAATACGCCAATCCACATGCTATGGCATCACGGACATCATCCGATTCCGGTAAATTATCAATATTTAATATTATTTTAAGCATCTTTTCAATCTGTTTTTTATCAGCCCGACCATAACCCGTCAATATCTGTTTAATCTGTAGCGGCGTCAGATATTCAACCTTCACTTTCGCCTTTGCGAGGACAGATAAACATGCTCCTTGAGCCTGTGCAACCGAAATAATAGTTTTCTTGTTGATATTAAAAAAAATTTGTTCAAGAATAGCAATTTCAGGTTTGAATTTGAGTAATAACTTTTCAAGCGATGTAGATATATTAAGTAATCTTTTCTCAATTGAAATATTTTTTTCTGTTTTGATCAATCCAAAATCATCAATAGTGATTAATTCCCCATTCTTACTTATTATTGCGTATCCGGTTCTTTCTAAACCCGAATCCATGCTGAGAATCACCACAAAGTCCAGTATATCACATTAAGGACATCTTTGAAGTATAATTAAGGGTTATGAAAAGGGAAAGTAGACAAGATAATCCAGACGGAATCCGTATTGAACTATCAGAATATTCCGACTATTTTTTAAAGTCATTATCGGAAATAAAGCAGAGGAATATCGATCCAGACGCTCAAACTCTATCTGTTTCACAAACTGTTTCGTTCTTTGCGATTTTGTACGAAAAAATTAGGAATGCAGTTGAATTTAGAGAAGAACACCTGATTAGACGTGCGGCAATTGAAAGAATTTTAAGTCGACGTTTAGCCTTAAATCCGAGTGGTCAAAATGAGGCCGAAAATTTGATTAGAGAATTAATGTGGGCTCGATATATTCCTCCGGATTCAATCACCATAAATGAAATAGATGATTATCAATCGATAATAGACCGATATCTGGATTTAAAACACCAAGTCCTATCTGGTCGAAGTTTAGGTTTTAAGCAAAGATTAGCTCAATATATTAATGACTTTTTAACTTGTGAACTTGAGGAAGAATTGAATACTGACAAAACTCAAAAAAAAGCAGCTTTTTTACATTATTTTTATCAGGTTTTGAATAAAAAAATTGCTATTGATGGGATAACGGACGAAGAGTTAAATTCCTATTTTTATGTATCTTGTGAGGCTGCCTTTGCTAAAAATGATATTGCCTATACCCGCTATCATTTAATGCAATTACAATTTGATCGTATAAATGAATTGAGTCGTAAACAATATGAACTACTTGTTCATAATTTCGAAAATATCGTCACCCATATCGATAAAATCATAAACAATCCATTTCACGATCGACTGAACCGATTTACAAAAAGACAAGTCCCACCTTTTTTAATTTTATTTTCAATTATCGATAGATATCCAAAAAATATTAGACAGATTCTTACAAACAAAACTGAATTGTGGAATAAAGTTGATGAAATTTGTCGCAGTAAATATCAGGAAACTAGTCTTAAATTGAGGAATGCAGCGATAAGAAGTATTATATATATATTTTTAACCAAAGCTGTATTTGCACTTTTACTAGAATACCCTCTATCAAAATGGCTATATGGCGCAATACATTGGTATCCACTTGCGATAAATTCCATATTTCCAGTTCTCTTGATGGGCCTTATAGTATCTTTTGTCAGAATTCCCGGATCAAAAAATACCAAAAAAATAAATGAGAGAGTAGTTAATATTTTAAACAAAGATCCTGGATATGAGACATCAAAGAATTTTATTGCAAAAAAAGCAAAACAACGTAGACCATTTTTACTATTGGGTTTTACCACTTTTTATCTATTCACTTTTGGTGCCACATTTATGACTATATATATGATGTTAGCTCAACTTGGTTTTAACCCTATAGGGATGATTGTGTTTATTTTTTTTGTTAGTTTGGTAGCATTTTTCGGTTATCGAATACGTCAAACAACTAAGGAATATACACTTGCAGATAAACCAGGTGTATTATCACCAATTGTTGATTTTTTCTTCGTACCAATTCTTTTCCTCGGTAAATTTTTAAGCAGTGAAATCGCTAAACTTAACGTTTTTATTTTAATATTTGATTTTTTTATTGAGGCGCCATTTAAACTTATTTCTGAAATTGTCGAAGAGTGGATAAACTTTGTAAGAGCTAGAAAAGAAGAGATTCTTTAAATCTTTCAACTTCTTCAGGTGTCGGAAGATTATCTATACCGGTCTTTATTAATGTTCGACTGATTTTACATGCAGCATATAAATTACCAAATTTAACAGAATCCAATATATTTCTTGTCTCAAGAAAACTGATTATAAAAGCTGCTGCAAACACATCGCCGGCACCAATTGGATCACTTAATTTGTTTCCTATATCATACGTATCGACACCACCAAAATATTTACCATTGGTATAAGTGTCAGTTTTCTTATCAGCGTTTGTGATAATAAGAAGCTTGGTATCTCTAATTAAGCTATTTAACTCTTTTTCTTGAACCTTCGCTTTAATCATTAAGTCTTCATAACTTAATATGGTCACTTTTACTTTTGAAAATATCGATCTATCATTCATATCAGTAAACGTAACCAAATTCTGATCAATAGTCTTCCTAAATAGACCTTGAGCAATCAAGTATAAATCACATTGATTATAAAAATGAGAAATAATATTCACATCGATTTCATTCAAAATCGGCGCTAAAACTACCGGTCGGCTGATTATTAGTTTTTTATATTGTTTTAAATCTGATAATTTAATAGATTTGGCTATTTTATCCACCATTTGTGTTCTCAATCCTTGATCATTGAATGAATTGTTAAATGATGTAATTTCAGAATTTTTATCTCTTTCTAAATTGATAACTTTAATATTCAGTTTGGATAGTTTTTGAAGATATGGATGATTTGGAGGAGCTTTAGTTATAATTGTCGTATCGAATCCGAATTTTTGGAAAACTATGCCTGCATAGGTTACAGAACCTCCCAAATGGGAAGAGGGGAGAAGATCATCACTTATATGACCAATTAAGGTTACACTTTTCATGTAATGAAAAAAAACGAAGTTCTCTTTTGCATGCAACTTAACCCATGCCCTTCGCTTCGCTCAGGACAAAAATCTTCTAGGACTCGCTTACGCTCGTCAAGAAGCTCTAATGTGAGTCCAGGAGGACTCGAACCTCCAACCGACTCCTTAAGAGGGAGTTGCTCTGCCAGTTGAGCTATGGACCCGATCTCAAATATTTTATGCAAATTGGAGCGACATATCAAGAGCAGTTGCAGAATGTGTAAGTGCTCCAATTGAAATAACGTCTGCCTCAGTTTGCTTATATTTAGCTATATTTTGCTTATTGATACCACCGGATAATTCAATCACAATATTATTAGATTTTATTTTCATTATAGTTTTATTTGCATCTTGAATGGAAAAATTATCAAGCATAATAATAATAGGTTTAAGAGCATAGAGGTAATGCCACTCGTCAAGAGCAAAGATTGCTTCATCACTCGATTCCACTTCAATCTCAATTAATTTCCCCCGACATGAATCTAAAATCATTTTAATGGCTTTTTTTCTTTCTTTAGATAATAGGTCAATATGATTATCCTTCACTAATATGCCATCAGCTAATGAAAGCCTATGTGTTAAACCGCCACCGATAGAGACGGCTTTTTTATCCAACCAACCCCAGTGTGTTTTTCTGGTTGCGGCTATACGCATACTAAAACTTTTTGTGACTAACTTATTTGTTTGAGTTGCGATTCCTGATAATCGTTGTAAAACATTTAATATTAATCTCTCATACTTCAAAATTTCTTGCAAAGAACCATGCAATTCACAAATACAAATACCTTTATTAATTTTACTGCCATCTTGCAATTCATTAATAAATTTAATCTCGGTTCTTTTTTCAATATAATATTTAATTTCCTCCATTCCAGCCAAAAGTCCAGACTCGTTAAATATAATCTTAGCTATACCACGCTTTAACCCAAATGACAGGATGCGACTCGTGATATCGCTTTTGACATCATCGAAATCCACTAATGAATCAAATAATTTCGTGAAGTGTTTAATATAATTGGCATTTTTTAATGTGAGCAGTCTTGATTTATCAAAATATGATTTAATAATGTGATTTCTCATTTTTTTATTTTCGAAATTTCATACATTCTTCTAATTGGAACATAGGCCTTTGTTGCAACTTTTTTTTCAACTTTGACTTGATATTGTAGATATTTTAAACTGTCGCGCAATTTTGGTAAATTGATCATTTTCATATATTCACAAATCATATCACTCCGAAGAGGTATAAATTCTTTTTCAGGATTTTCTTTTCTAAGAGGATAAAGCATACCTACCTCTGTAGCGACGACAAATTGCTTTTTATTAGATTTTTTAGCATGTTTGACCATACCACCTGTTGATAAAATATATGTCGAGTTTGCATCAAGATCTCCTGAAGCTAAATGATGCATGCAGTTAGTGACACAACCACACTCGGGATGGATCAGAAAATCACTATTTGGATAATGTTGTATTTTTTTTTGCATATCGGAAAATCTGACCCTTGCATGGACATGACACTCTCCAGGGTAAATGATAATATCACGACCTGTGATTTTCGCTACATATTGCCCTAAGAACATGTCTGGGATAAATAAAATTCTTTTTTCTTTTGGTATAGCATTAACGATATCAACTGCATTAGTCGAGGTACAACAGTAATCAGACTCTGCCTTAACTTCAACACTGGTATTAACATACGAGACAACAACCGCATCGGGATACTTTTTTTTCCATTTTTTAAGCTCACTTACATCAATTGATGCTGCCAATGAACATCCTGCTTGTAGATCGGGTATCAATATCATCTTTTCAGGTGAAAAAATTGCAGCTGTTTCAGCCATAAAGTGAACTCCACAAAATACAATAATTTTTTTGTCAGATAAAGCAGATTGTCTCGATAAACCTAAAGAATCACCAACGTAATCGGCTAAGTCTTGAATTTCAGGAATTTGGTAATTGTGAGCAACTATTAAGGCGTCATGCTGCCTTTTAAGACGCTTGATCTCACTTATTAGACTTGCCTTGTCATATTTTGTTTTAGATATTCCATGTGTTTGACTTGTCATATATTTTTGGCTGTATTATTATATAGTTCTTATCTATGGAAAACAATTATGATGCATTAATCATAGGATCGGGAATCGCCGGTTTAACGACGGCAATCAATTTAAAAAAGAAAAGTAAATCCGTTGCTATTTATACTAAAGCTAAAATTGATGATTGCGCGACTTCACTCGCACAAGGAGGCATTGTCGCTGTCCTTGGTAATATTGACAGTTATAAAGCTCATATCGATGATACTTTATCGGCTGGTAAATTTATTAATGATAAAAAAGCAGTATCCACTCTTTCTCATGAAAGTAAAAAGGCAATTGACTTTTTGGAAAATTCTGGCGTAGTTTTCGATAAGGATGCTCATAATAACATTATCACATCTCTTGAAGCAGCCCATTCAGCTAAACGAATTGTCCATTCATCGGATTTTACTGGCCAAAATATTGAAAAAGCTTTAATCAATACTGCGAAAAAGATTGGTATAGATTTTTACAGCGAAGTTTTTGTAACTAAACTTTTAGTGAAGAACGGAATTTGTTTTGGTGTCACGTATATAAACCTTAAAGATAAAAGCCGGAAAATTGAGATTCAGTCTACAAATTCAAAATCAATAGTCTTAGCCACCGGAGGTTTGGGACAGCTTTATAAATATACTACCAATCCATCTGTGTCTACGGGTGATGGTATTGTACTTGCAAATTCTGCAGGAGCAAAGATCAGTAATATGGAATTTATACAATTTCATCCGACAGCACTAAAAGGGGACATATCACCTCTTTTTCTTCTTTCAGAATCTCTTCGAGGTGAAGGAGGGTATTTAGTGGATAAAACCCGAAGACGAATTTTTATAAACAAATTAAGTCGGGCGGAATTATCGCCCCGCGATGAACTAGCTCAGGCGATCTATCAGATGGAAATCACAGGTAAAGAAATATTTTTATTGTTTAATCATCTCAACTGTGAAAGGTTGAAAAAACGCTTTCCAAATATTTATCGTGAACTTAAAATTAGGGAATTGGATCTTTGCCGTAGTCTAATTCCTGTAGTTCCGGCAGCTCATTATCTTTGCGGAGGTGTTAATACCGATCTCAATGGTCAAACAAATGTCAAGAATCTCTATGCAGTTGGGGAAGTTGCCAATACCGGCGTTCACGGAGCAAACCGATTAGCATCGAATTCACTCCTTGAAGGAGTCGTGTTTGGCACTCGTGTAGCTCAAAATATATTAAATAAAATGTCTACAACTAAGCATTCTATTAATAAAGATCATTTTCTACCCATACCACTTTCAGACGGCCGTCTGAAAGTGGTCAATGTAAAAAAAGTAATATTTACAAAAAATGACCTGCAAAAGGCTGTTAAGATCAGACGTCGTCTTCAGGACATTATGTGGCAAAATGTTGGCATAATCAGGCATCAAAACCTATTAAAGACAACTCTGTATGAGGTCGACAAAATGATTACACTATTTAAGAAGAAAAAACATGGATATTTATTGGATAAAGAGGTTTTACCATCGGATCTAATATACTTCATGGAGACATTGAATATGCTGCAAGTTGCTAAGTTAATTACTCAATCGGCTATCTCCCGAAAAAAAAGTCTTGGATGTCATTATATTCTCTAATGCCCTTCGTCGCGTCATTATTCGGCGACTCAGGACAAAGAGCCTCTATAACTCGCTATAATTCTCTAATGCCCTTCGTCGCGTCACTATTCGGCGACTCAGGACAAAGAGCCTCTATAACTCGCTATAATTCTCTAATGCCCTTCGTCGCGTCACTATTCGGCGACTCAGGACAAAGAGCCTCTATAACTCGCTTAAGCTCGTCAAGAGGCTCTAATGGGTGACTGACGGGATTCGAACCCGCGACATTCGCCTCCACAGGGCGACGCTCTACCAACTGAGCTACAGTCACCAAATTTTTCTACTATATTTCAATATCTTACCTCCTAATTTTATATGATATCTTCTCAATGATCCCTTGTCGTTATCACTCTAAGGGACCTTCAGTTTATCGCAACGCGATAAACCTTCGGGCTACAGTCACCAATAACTAGTCCTTAAACTCCCTTTGCTTCATTTAAGGACACAAGAAACTGTATTTCCGACTGAGTCGCAAACAGTTTCTAGTGCCTCCGGAGGGAATCGAACCCCCATCCCATGGTCCGAAGCCACGTACTCTGTCCATTGAGCTACGGAGGCATGATTTATGTATAATGATTATACCAAAGCAGTTTTTTTATGACTATTTTTGTTTTAATAATCGTATTTATTCTCTTTCTTTTTTTAATAATATTTAATTTGTTTCACTGGTTTGGTATCTATGCTTTCATCAAAGGATCTCCTTTTGTACCTACTTCATCGGATTGGTGTAATAAAATCTTAAAGGAAGCCAATTTAATAAAAGGCAAAATTTTCCTGGAAATGGGATCAGGTGATGGCCGATTATTGAGATTAGCAAACCTTAGATACGGAGTTAAATGCATTGGTCTAGAAATTAATCCAGTCTTGATAATTTACTCCAGAATTATTACAAAATTTTCACATCTTAACAATATTTCATATATTATAAAAGATTTTTTTAAGTATGACTTGTCTTCTTGTGACTATGTTTATGTATATTTATTACCTAAAACAATTGCTAAATTGACTCCGAAATTCATCAAAGAATGCAAACATGGCACAATAATTATCTCGCATCGATTCACGATTCCTTTTTCACCTGATAAGCTCATCAAAGTTATTACTGTAAATGACTCGAATACTTACTATTATCGTTTGTAGACAAGGCTAAAACTTGACATAATCTTTGTTTTTTGGTTATATAAATAGTAAATGAATAAAATTCTGCTGGCTGTATTATTTATTATCATCTATATTACGAATTTCATGCTTGTCGCTAAGATTACTTATGCTAATTCGATATCACAAAAACAATCATTGCTTCTTAGCGAGATTGATAAGGCTTCTCTAGAAGCAAATCAATTTGCTTTTTCTGCCGCACCTTTGGTCCTTGGATCGATTGAGACTGAAGTAAAGACAGCTGATAGCAGAGCTCTTAACCTAATGAGTTTCTTCAGGCGATATAATAGCGATTTGTTTCCCTATGCTGACTTAATAGTCCAAGAAGCTGATAAACATGGCCTTGACTACCGGATCTTGCCTGCAATTGCTATGCAGGAATCGACTCTCTGCAAGAAGATTCCTGAAAACTCATATAATTGTTGGGGATGGGATATAACCGGTAGCAACGTTCGAAGATTCAGTGGTTATGAAGAGGGTATAAAGGTAGTATCTGACGGAATTAAGCGATTATATGTGGATAAAGGGTTAACCACGCCCTCTGAGGTCATGGCAAAATACGCGCCGCATTCTCCGGGGACCTGGTCCTTTGCGGTTAATCACTTTATGAGCCTTCTTGAATAATTATTCTGATATTTATCGTAAAGATATTTTACCCATTATGATATTTGACAAACCTATAATAATATGTTATAATCTTATCAGATCCTAAGGTTCTTCTAGAAGTCTCTAGATTGGCTTTGGGATCTTTTTTATATATGACAAAAAAAATAATTTCCATCATTTTTCTAGTCGCTCTGTTCCATTGCACATCATCTGGTATTAGTGCAGTGGAAATGATTCACACCGGTTCAGCATCTTTGAAATCGGCATTAAATCAATCTCGTGAATACTATATCCAAAAAAAGGCGATGGAAAACGTTTTGGCTAAAAATAATTCGATATTAAAATTATATACTCATGATTACTTAACAGCGAGTTATGCCTATAATATCGACCCATATCTATTGGTTTCCATATCCGGCCTGGAATCGTCCTTTGGTAAAAGAATGAAAGAAAATACGTTTAATGCCTACGGATGGGGTGGAGGCCACTTATCTTTCGAAAGCTGGCCTCATGGTATCTTCACTATCAGCCGATCATTAAGATTTAAATATTATGACCGCGGTGCTGAGACAATTTCTGACATCGGACGGAAATACGCAGCTTCACCTACATGGGCTGCCCGTGTCAATAAATTCATTGCTAAATTTTATCAGGAGGAAAATAGGTTAAAACGATTATCTTATCTTCTATAAATCAATTATAATTAGCGGTAGGCGAAACAGGCCGCGGAAGCATTCGCATGAATTTGCCGCGATGCTGAAATTGGTAGACAGGCACGGCTTAGGACCGTGTGCCTGAAAAGGCATGGAGGTTCAAGTCCTCCTCGCGGCACCAAGTCATACTTGGTTGCCGAGATTGACTCGGCACAATTTCAGGGAGGAAGTGGGTAAAATATAATTATGACAAATTCAATAAAAAAAGATCTCGGTAAAAACACTTTTCAATTTGATGTTAATGTGACTTGGTCACAAGTTCAAGATAAATACGATGCTGCATTCGATCAGATTGCAGCAGAGACTCAAATCGAAGGTTTCAGACGCGGCAAAGCACCGAAAAATATATTATCAAAACATATTAAAAAGGATCTTGTTTATAAGAAATTGGTCGAACTATTAATACCGGAACTTTACTCGGATTTGATAAAACAAGAAAATTTACAACCGTTAGTACCACCACAAGTGTCACTTCTAAAGGCAAAGGAAAATGAAGATTGGAGTTTAAGAATTATAGTCGCCCAAAAACCGATCATTAATTTAAATAATTATCAAGATGAAATAAAAAAAGCTAAGGCAGAATTAAAACAGGACGATATATGGGTTCCCGGTAAAGACAAACAAAAAGAAACTGAAGATCAAATTAAACAAAAACAGTCAAAGACATTAAATAAGATTCTTGAAGTACTTCTAAAAAAAACCATAATAGAAATTTCTGACATTATCATTGAACAAGAACTGAATAAAAAATTATCTCAATTGGTGGATGATGTCAGTAAAATTGGATTAAAAATGGAAGCATATCTACAATCAAAGAACGAAACCATGGAATCAATCAAAAACAAGTATAAGACGGAAATTGAGGAAACCTATAAATTAGAATTTGCTCTTGAAGCAATTGCCGAAGAAGCAAAAATAGTCGTTGAAAAAGCTGATTTAGAAAGTTTATTTTCTCAAATAAAAGAACCTGAAAAAAGAAAAGAAGCTGAAAAAAATTCTTATTTTTACGCATCATTAGTGCGTCGCCAGAAAACACTTGATTATTTACTTGGCCTGTAGTATAATAATATTATAATTTAACCATGAAAACAATGGGTAAGTGGCAAGATCCAAATAAGAAAAATGATATCGAAAAACTACCAAGTTGGCGAGGTAGTTCTGCAGAGTCAAAAACCAATCAAATTTCTAACGAAAAACCAGTCTCTAGATTTAGTCAACGACTGGAATTTACAATATTCAGTCACCAAAAATACCAAGAAAATGAATTGATCCCAAGAGAAATAGAATCATTAAAAGATGAGATTAGAGCAGAAATCAAGGCGTTGAAATTATCTCAAAAGCAACTAGTAACACAAGCTGAAGAAATAGAAAACGCTGCGTTTCAAACCATATCTGAAAAAGGTGGTATCTACCACATTCATTTCTTGGAAATTTTACTCAGCTTAATTCGCGATCTTCGTGCAAAAGCAACTGAAGCAAAAACCTGGCTGTCAGCAATGCAGACAAAAAAGAAAAAACGGGGTTCATTATTTGCTGTTTTATCAAAAAAGAAAGGCACTCAATATTCTCTTTCTCAAGAACTTCAAAATACTCGCTCGGTAATGTAAGATAGTCTATAATATTTATATATGGCGGATACTGCTCCGGAGATAGAAGGAGTCGAAGTAATAGCTAATGGAACTCCAAATCGAGAACCTGCAATTCCATCACCTACTTTTAGGGATGAAGGAGATAGACCTATGGTTGATTCCGATCCTGATCCGACAGCAGATGACTCCGTACGTGTAGGTGCTGAAAGCGTAATCCGAGATGCACTACATACTCAACTGTTAGAAGAACACCCAATAATTGATATGTCTAATCCCGTCGATACCCATCAAACTCAAGCCCAACCAGCTGCCCGTCATCATCTACCACATTTTTTCAAAAACATCATCCACGCGCTTAAAAACGTCGTCAGTAGAGCATCTCATCTCTTCGTCGGTAATCGAGCAGCGCCTCCTCCTTTTGAAGATACTGCGATGTAATGATAAAATTTAATTCTAATTATGCCACCCACCTTTGATTCTTTTAGTTTTGGATGTCGAGTAAATATAGCGGAAAAAGAAGAAATTGATCGACAAATGATTATCAAAGGTTTTAAACAAACTACTGTAGAGCCTGATATATATATCATTAATACCTGCTCTGTCACCCAAAAAGCAGAAAGGGAGGCCAGACAACTTATCTACCAAGTTCGAAAAAAACAACCTCAGACCAAGATAGTCGTCACCGGCTGTTGCAGCACATATTGGTTAAAGTCTGGCAAATATACCGATTTACCCGTTGACTTAATTACTGATAATCTCCAAAAAGAATACTTAGTCCAATTAATTAAAAATAAACTGTTAAAGAATATACCACTTTTAGACGGCCGTCCGAAAGTGGTTGATATACTATCCGACAAATTTTTGTTATCTGGAAGATTATTGGTCAAAATTCAGGATGGCTGTCATCGATTTTGTTCATTCTGCATTGTTCCATATTTACGGGGTTTACCAAAGTCTATACCAATCAAAGAAATAGTGAATACCATAAATCATTCCTCAGACAATATTAAAGAAGTTGTTTTAACTGCTATAAATACCGAAGCATTTGGCAAAGATTCAAACGAAGGTTTCATAGAACTTATTAAATCGGTGTTAAAAAATACGAAGGTTCCTAGATTAAGTTTTGGATCCGTTCATCCTTGGAGTATAACAAACGAATTTATCGATTTTTATCAACAAGAGCAAATAAACAATCGCTTAGTCAATTTTTTTCATATTCCTCTTCAATCCGGTTCAAATAAAATACTCACCCTAATGAAACGATGTCATACAAGAGAAGACATGATAGATCGAGTAAAACGACTCGCGTCGATAAATAAAAGGATTTTTATATCAACAGACATTATTGTTGGGTTTCTCGAGGAAACAGATAATGATTTTAAAGATACTTATAATTTTCTTGATAAATCGCCAATTTCAAAATTTCACGTATTCAGATTTTCCAAAAGAGAAATGACTGCCGGTTATTATTTAGCAAAAAGACTGAAAGAACCTGATAATAAAACTAAAATTGAACGTTCTCGATTGCTTCGAGAATTATCAGATGAAAAGTTTGAAGCGTTTCAGAAAAGTCTTTTGGGCTATAAAAGTAACGCATTGTTTTTAAAAAATACAGACAGCATACAAGAGGTTCTCTTAGATAATCAAGTTCCAGTGTATGTTGAAAAAACATCGATAAGACCGGGAGATATCAAAAGAATTGAGGTTATCAAGTATCAAAAAGACAAGTTATTTGGTAGAATAATTAAATGACTTGACCGCTTAGCTCAGTTGGCTAGAGCGTCACATTGACATTGTGAAGGTCAGAGGTTCAAGTCCTCTAGCGGTCACTCAAATAAAATGGAAAATAAAAACGACTATCTTCAAAATCTTCGTCACTCATGCGCTCATTTGCTGGCAAAAGCTGTCAAGGATTTATGGCCAGGGACACACAATGCTATTGGTCCAGCTATTGAAAATGGATTTTATCAGGACTTTGATTTTGGTAAAGTAAAAATCTCTGAAGAAGATTTAGCAAAGATTGAAAAGAGAATGAAACAGATTCTTCCTCAATGGAAAAAATTTATATTTAATGAAGTCACACTTGATGAAGCACGGGCGCTTTTCAAAGATAACCCATATAAAATTGAACTGGCAAAAGAATTTGCTAAGGATGGCAAACAGCTTCAAACTAACGATCCAGGTGACTTTCTTGATTTATGTAAAATGGGTCACGTTGATAATCCGTCGCATGACTTAAAACATTTTAAACTTCTGTCAGTCGCCGGTGCTTATTGGCGGGGAGACGAAAAAAACAAAATGCTCACCCGAATTTACGGAACATGTTTCCCATCAAAGGATGAACTTGATAAATATCTTTGGCAACTTGAAGAGGCAAAGAAACGAGACCATCGAATATTAGGGAAGAGTCTTGATCTTTTCGTTATTGACGATAACATCGGTAAAGGATTACCTTTACTTACGCCAAAAGGTTATATTATCAGAAAATCTATACTTGACTTCGAATACGAGTTGGAATCTAGAGCGGGATTTTCTCATGTTTGGACCCCTCACATTGCTAAAACTGAAATTTACCGCCAGACTGGTCACTTTCAACATTACAAAGAAGTAATGTATCAACCATTCGGAATCGATAATGAAGAATATGTATTGAAACCGATGAACTGTCCACATCACTATAGCATCTACAAAAGCAAGCCGCGAAGCTACAGAGATTTGCCGATTCGATTGACCGAACCCGGCACCTGCTACCGTTATGAAAAAAGCGGTGAGGTGGCGGGATTATTGCGAGTTAGAGCGTTGACTATAGATGATAGTCATATTTTAATGAGAGAAGATCAGATTGAAAGTGAATTTGAACTATGTTTGAACTTGATAAAAAAAATGTTTACCGCGTTTGGTTTACACAAGTATTATGTACGATTATCTCTGGCAGATCCTTCTGATTCTATTAAATATATCGCAGATAAAAAAACTTGGGATGATGCATCACAGATTCTGCAAAACATAATCAATGTTAACAAACTAAACTTTAAAATAGCCAAAGGCGAAGCTTCATTTTATGGTCCTAAGATTGATTTCATTGTCCAAGATTCACTAGGACGTGATTGGCAAATGAGTACGCTCCAACTGGACTTATTCATGGCGAAAAAGTTGGGACTAATCTATACCGACGAAAAAGGTAACCCTCAATATCCCGTAATAATTCATCGCGGTTTAACGGGATCATTAGAGAGAACTCTAGCTATTTTGATTGAGCATTATGCTGGAGCATTTCCTCTTTGGCTTTCTCCGGTGCAAGTTATGATAATCCCCGTCTCTGATAAGTTTCTCGATTATTGTCAATCTGTATATAACTTATTAACTGCAGCAAATATTAGAGTAATCATAGATAAAGATAATAAACCGCTTGGCGCAAAGATACGTCAGGGAGTATTGCAAAAGATACCATATCTTTGTATAATTGGTGAAAAGGAAGTAGCAGCTAGTAAAAATAACGACATCATAGCATCAATACGTAGCCGAGAAAAAGATTTAGGACAAAGTTCAATTAATGAGTTTGTAAAGACTTTATTAGATCAAGTTGATAAAAAAATTTAATCGGGAAAGGAATAAAAAGCACTTTCTTCTAAATTACCAGATTACTGCTTCTCAATTGAGATTGATTGATGATTCTGGTAAATTTCTAGGTATCATGGACAAAGATAAGGCCTTGAATCTCGCCAAAGAATTTGGCAAAGACTTGGTCTTAGTTTCGCCGTTAAGTCAACCACCAGTTGCAAAGTTAATCGATTTTAAAAAGTTTTTATATCAGGAAAATAAGAAGAATAAAGATGCAAAAAAAGGGGCAAAAAGAGGAGGAACAAAAGATATTAAACTCTCTTTGTTCATAGGACCTATGGACAGACAACGTATGCTAAATAAAACAAGAGATTTTATACATGACGGCCATCAAGTAAGAATATCGCTACCGCTAAGAGGACGAGAATTAGGCAAAAAACCTATGGCGCAAGATTTAATAAATAGTTTTACAAATGAATTGAATGATGTCGCACAACGATCGGAAATAAAAATGCAAGGTAAGATAATGTTAACAATCTTAAATAGAAAAAAATAAATATGAAAACAAAAAAAGCAGCCAGAAAAAGATTTAAGCTAACAAAAAATGGTAAATTATTGCATCGCGGTCATGGTTCTAGACATCTTAAAAGCAATAAATCTAAAAAGAGATTGCGAAGTTTAAAAACAATGAAACATTTATCTGGAAAATTAGGAAAAAAGGTTAAAAGTATGTTAGGTAAATAAATATGGCTAGAGTTAAAGGCGGAGTGACAACGCGGGCTAAACATAAAAAGATCTTAAAGCAAACAAAAGGATATTGGATGAGTCGGAGTAAACAAATAAAAAAAGCTAAGGAAGCCGTTCTTCATGCCGGAGAATATGCTTTTTTTGGAAGGAAATTAAAGAAAAGACAATTCCGCAAACTATGGATTATCAGAATTAATGCAGCATTGTCGAACCTCGATCTAAAATATGGTAAATTTATCAATATGTTAAGCAAAAAAAATATCATTATCGATAGAAAAATATTGGCTAAACTGGCTCTTGAACATCCGAAAATCTTTTCCGCTATTGTAAAGAGAGTATCCGACTGAATATACTTATAATATATGAGTCAAGATATTGATGAAATTCAACGTTTATTTAATATCGAACTTCAGCAAATTAAAAGCCTTCAAGAATTAAAAAGTTTGGAGGTTGTCTATTTGGGACGCCGTGGAAAAATTAACCTCTTATTAAAAAAGGACTTATCTGGGAATCAAGTTGATAGAAAAAAGTTAGGTAATGAAATTAATGAATTAAAAAAAAATATATCAATCAAACTAGTTGATTATAGAAATAAGCTCATTAAAGCGCCGGACACTAGTCCATTTATCGATCCAACACTCCCCGGTATAAGTCAGAAAATGGGAAGTTTACATATTGTTTCATATGCGATTGAACAAATTAGTAAAATTTTTGCCAGTTTAGGATTTATTAGAATGTCTTACAGAGAAATAGAATATGAGTATTTTTCGTTTGATTCCCTTAATATGCCGAAAAATCATCCTGGTCGCGATGACTTTGAGACTTTTTTTTTAGACGGAAACACCGATAAAAAATATGGTAAAATGATACTTTCACCGCATACATCATCCTGTCAAATAAGAGAAATGTGGCGAACACCGCCCCCCATAAAAATGATAAATATTGCAAAATGTTACCGCCCAAATTGGGACGTGTCCCACACTCCAATGTTTCATCAATTTGAATCACTTTGTATTGATAAAAGAATTAATATGACTAATTTGAAAGGCACAATAGAATTTTTTGTTAAAAATTTCTTTGGCAAGAATCGGCAGATCAGACTTAGACCGCATCATTTTCAATTTACTGAGCCTTCTTTTGAAGTCGATATCACCTGCGATATTTGTTCGGGAACCGGTTTTAAATCGACATCAGAAAAGTGTCGCGTCTGCAAATCTGGATGGTTAGAACTAGCAGGTGCAGGCATGGTCCACCCAAAGGTCCTACAAGAAGGAAAGATTGATTCCAAGATATTTTCAGGATGGGCATTTGCTTTTGGATTAGAGAGAATCATGATGATGAAAGAAGGTATTAAGCTCGATGACATGAGACTACTTTATAGTGGTGATATAAAATTTCTGGAACAGTTTTAAAATATGAATATAAAAATTACTTACAATTGGTTACTTGATTTTATTAAGACTGATGCTGACCCCTATGAAATCCAGAAGTATTTATCACTCTGTGGTCCAGCGGTTGAACGGATTGAAAAAATTGGAGATGATTTCGTATTTGATATTGAGATAACATCCAACCGTGTTGATTGTGCCTCTGTTATTGGCATTGCCAGAGAAATGGTTGCAACTTTACCGCAATTCGGGAAATATGCTAAGTTCACCTCAAATCCTATAAAACAATTTAGCATCCCTCGATTTACCCCTGTTTATGGAAGTGATAATTTTGAAGTATCCATTATTGAACCTGATTTAGCTCAGAGAATTTTAGCAGTTGTTTTAGCCGACATTGAAGTTTCCGAATCCCCGAAATATATCAGATCTAGACTTGAGATGTGTGGAATTAGATCGATTAATAACATTGTTGACATTTCTAATTACTTGATGCTTTCTCTTGGCCAACCAAATCACATATTTGATTTTGATAAAATTGCTGGTTCAAAATTTATTGTTCGATCATCTAAGGCAGGCGAACGGATCAAAACATTGGATGACCGTATGATTACATTATCTGGAGGAGATATCGTCATCGAAGATGGTGGTGGACATCTCATGGATTTAGCTGGGATCATGGGTGGATACGATTCAATGATCGATAACAACACCAAAAAAATTCTTTTTTTTCTTGAAACATACAATAAAACTAAAATAAGAAGAACTTCCATGTTAACCGGACAGCGTACACAAGCAGCAACATATTTTGAGAAAGGTTTAGATTGTGAGCTTATTGGACCAGTCGTTGATTTTGGAGTTAAATTACTAAACAAACACGCCAACGCCAAAATTTCATCCAAAATTATAGATATATATCCTGATCCAAAAAGTAAAAAGACAGTTCAGCTTGATTACAAAAAAATCAATGATTTGATCGGAGTTAAAATTGAAGAAATTGAAGTTAATCGAATTTTAAAGAATTTATCATTTGATATTAAGACTCACCAGGGGAAAAAGATTGTTGAAATACCGTTCTTTCGTGATAATGACATAGATTCAATCGAAGACTTGAGTGAGGAAGTAGTACGTATATACGGTTTGCATCGGCTCCCGGGCATCATACAACAGACGGAAGTTGTTCCACAACCTACCAAATCCGATTTGGAATTTGAAGTAAAAAATAAGATTCGCTACTTTTTAAAATCAAACGGAGTTAATGAAATCTACAACTATTCGATGATATCTGAAAAAAATTTGCAGTCATTTGGGCTAAAACTCAGTGACCATTTAAAAATAGTAAACAGCATCTCTCAAGATATTGAATATTTACGGTCAAATCTTTACTTTTCGCTCGTTAATAATATTAAAGAAAATGCTATTAATAATGAAAAGTTCATTTTGTTTGAAATAGCGAAAGTTTATCACAAGAAATTTGAGGGCTTACCTGACGAGAAAGAAATGTTCACCATAGCTACGACAACAGACTATCATAATATAAAAGGTTTGATTGATAATTTATTCAAATTCTTAAATATTAAAATTAATTACGAGATTTCAACCAATTACAAATACCTTGATCCTCGATTGCAGATAAATATCTTGATTGACAATCATAAGTGTGGATTATTGGGGAAATTAGATTCTAAGTATCAACTTGAATTGGGCATTTCTCAATCAATCTTTATTTGCGAAATTGAGTTAGATGTATTTGTTAGAAATTACAGACTCTTATCAGAGTATGTTAAAGCTTCAAAATATGCGACAATAATTCAAGATTTGACCTATCAATCAACACCTCAAAACATTTATGAGAAGATTACTTCTACCATGATAAGTCAAAGTAAAATGTTAAAAAAAGTTTATTTTATAAATAGTTTTAAAGATAAGATCACTCTCAGATTAGAATTTAACCTACCCGACAGAAATTTAACTGAAAAAGAAGCAATTGGGGAACTTTTACGATTAAAGGAAATGCTTAAACTTTAAGGTGTGACTATCGGGGTTATAAAAACTTCATCTTTATATTCTTTATTAACACCTATTTTAACCACACTATCACCAGCTTTTCCTTTAGAATTTACGGCCATTACTCGAAGAATATAATAGCCATCATCGAGAGTTAAATTTTCATCTATCTCTTTTTTATCTTCGCGATAAGTTTTAACAATAGATCCATTGACAGAGATCTCAATGTTAGTCACAGGATCAAGGGACGCTATACGAGCCCTCAAATTAACATTATTGCTATTTTGCGTCTTATCTCCCGGGTTTTTTATTTGAACTGAGATATCATCAACTTTGGCAGTAGAAGATTCTTTAGGCGCATGATATTTTTCATCTGATTGACTCGCACTCCAGGCGTCAATTGCTTGTTGCCACCTATTAATTCCATCTGTAGAAATCGGATCAGCTTCTTCAATCACTATAAATTCTTTTTCATCAAAATCACCAAGTCGTATTTCAATTTCATTAGCCAATTTACCGGTACTTTTTGAAATCTTCAGACGTTTATAAAAAGGAGAGATTTCTTTTGGTTGGGTTCCATCAATAAAGTATTCAGAACGCGTAGGAGATCCTTGTCTTGGCAAACCTCCTAAAATAGCATCAACTTCTAAAGCAAGAACATTATCTGGTTTATCGATGATTCCATCGGATTTCTCTTTTAAAAGTAGAGCCATTACTTGACTCCAGATGGGGGATGCACCGGTGACACCTGAGGCAATTTTTGAATTCATCGGAGAATTGTCATTATTTCCCACCCAAACACCGACTGTTACCGATTTTGTAAACCCTACTGTCCAGTTGTCTCTTAAATCATTGGTCGTACCTGTCTTTACCGCAACGGTTTTGCCTGGGATATTCAAATAGCTTCGTAGGCCAAATACATCAGCTCTCGCATTATTATCAGAAAGGATATGTGAAAGTATGAAAGCTACATCTTGATTTATAGCTTTTTTTTCCGGACTTTTTTTTGCTTGATATAATTTGTTATTTTTATAATCTGTTACCTCAAAAAGCGATAAATAATCTTTTCTTATTCCTCCTCTGGCTATTGTTGCGTAGGCCGAACTCAAATCAAGAAGTGTAGTTTCTCCTCCACCTAGAGTAATTGCTAAACCAAATCTTTTTAAATTTTGAGTGGTCGGCTCAAAACTATTCAAACCAAAATCATAAGCTTTCTGCAGGAAATTTCGAACACCACCCATGGCCAATAATTTTACAGCTGGAATATTGATTGAATTTCCTAATGCAAATCGAAGCTGTATAGGTCCACGGAATTTACCATCATAATCCACAGGTTCATAATCTTTACCCCCTTGATTTGGAAAAATGGTTTTTACATCCATTAAGACTGTCGATGCCGTATAACCCTTTTCTAAAGCAACGGCATAAGTAATCGGTTTAATGGCTGAACCAGGTTGACGATGCGCAAGTGCTGTATTGAAACGCCCAAATTTTTCATCATTATAATCATAAGAACCAACCATTGCTAATATTTCACCAGTGTCATTATCTAGAACGACTATAGCACCATTTGTAGCATCAAATTTCTTAATCTTTTCGATTTCTGTTTTAACAATTTCCTCTACTTTTTTTTGAAGATCTAAATCGATTGTCGTTTTTATTTTTACTCCACGATCCATGATATCTTTACCAAACATTTGAGTTACTTGATCGGCAACATAGAAGACAAAATGAGGAGCGTTTATAGAACTATATGCTTTTTCGAACTTAATATTAATTAATTCATTCAAAGCTTTCGATTGTTGCGGAGATGTTATCACATTATCTTCTTTCATTCTTCTTAGAACATTTTTTGCCCTTTCGATGTATGCGCCGGGCTTCCCGATAAATGGGGAATAATAAGAAGGTCGTTGTGGTAATCCTGCTAATATTGACGATTCGACTAATGTTAAATCCTTAGCAGATTTACCGAAATAGCCTTTAGCTGCTGATTCTATACCAACATATGTTCCACCGTACGGTATCTCATTAAGATACATCTCTAAAATTTCATCCTTAGTATACCGTCTTTCTATTTCAGCCGCCAAAACGAACTCTTTGATCTTTCTTGTAAATGTTCTTTCTGATGAAAGAAGAGCTGTTTTTACTAATTGTTGCGTTAATGTCGATCCACCTTCAACTCGACGATGAATCAATGAACTCACAAAAGCTCGCAAATATCCGCGTAATGAAAATCCACTATGTCGATAAAAATCCTTATCTTCAATTGATACCGTTGCTTTTTTCAGAAAGACTGAAATTTCTGATAATTTCACTGGTATTCTATTTTCGTCCTTGTACATTTCAAATATGATCTTGTCATTGCGATCATAAATTACCGTTGAATAGCCACTGCTTCTTTTTACTTTTCCGGGCTCGGGTAAATCTTTTGAATACCATAAGAACATAGCAAAAACCAGAATTGTTGCGATTAATACGGTAAAAAAAAACAAACGAACGATACTTGTAGTCGCAGGGATACGGATAAGCCGTCGACGTCTACTTCGATATCTTATTAAACGCGGAACGTTCATAAGTGATATTATAATATATAATGAATAGTTAATAGATTTTCTTTATAATTCACCCCATGATAAAAAAAATCTTAAAAAATAAAGAAGTGCTATGGAAATTAATCGTCGTTGTTTCTGGTATCCTTCTGATTTTTACATCGCTAGCACCGGTCTTTTTGATACGTTAAAGAATTATTTATAAGCAATTGAAATGTCTCTTTTTTCAAATATAGATTTTCTACCGAAAACTGCTTCCCAAACTATTCATCGATTAAAAAAGATAGGAATCCTAACGTATTGGGATCTGCTTAATTATTACCCATTTCGCATCCAATTCTATCCAAAGCCCCAATTAATATCCAAAGTCGTTGTACAAGTCAATAATGAAAATTTGTTTACCAACGAATTCAAGCTTAGTAATCAGATAACCATAAGAGGAGAAATTACTAAAATACTTAATGTTAGCACCAAAAATGGACGCCATGTGCAAAAAGCAACGTTAAAAGATGAAAGTGGGCAAATGAATCTTATTTGGTTTAATCAATATTATCTACTTTCTCTAATTAAACCGGGTAGTCTCATTCAAATATCGGGTAAGCTTGATCAAATAAGAGGCACACGAAGCGTACTTGTAGAAAGCTATGAATTATTAAATAATTTATCTGATGTTGGTATTCATACAGGTGGACTTATTCCTGTCTATTCGGAAAAAAACGGATTATCTTCACGGCTTATTCGTGAAAAAATCTATCATTTATTAAAGGCATACATTGATGAAATATATGATTATCTGCCTCAAGAAATTATTAATAAATATCAATTGATAGACTTACGTCACGCTATATCGAATATTCATACTCCAATCGATGAACATAATTTTGAATTGGCGAAACATCGACTTGCTTTTGACGAAATCTTTATTCTTCAGCTAAAAAGTAAGATTCAAAGAGAACAACGCAAGCGTTTAAAAGTGAAAACACAGATGGTGGAAACTAATGAAATAATCGATAAACTTAATCAGTTTGAAGAAGAGCTACCATTCAAACTGACCCACGATCAAAAAATAGCGGTAGGAGAACTAGTTTTAGATCTTAAAAAAAACGAGCCGATGAATCGCTTGCTTCAAGGTGAAGTCGGTAGTGGTAAAACAGTTGTTGCGCTTATAGCGGCTTATTTTTCTTATTTGAATGGAAAAAAAACATTAATATTAGCGCCAACGGAGATTCTTTGTCAACAGCATTTTACGACTTTAACTAAATTACTGAAAAACAAATTGAAAATATTGACCTTAACCGGATCGAACAAAACCAAAAGTGGTGACATAAAGGATGCAGATATTATTATTGGTACAACGGCCTTGATATTCAAAAAGAAATATCCAAATGTAGGACTAATCGTTATAGATGAGCAACACAAATTTGGAGTTGTTCAAAGAGCTAAGTTAAAAAATATTGCTCAACATCCGCATTTATTAACGATGACGGCAACGCCAATACCTCGAACCGTCCTCTTAACCCTATATGGACAACTTGATGTTTCACGAATAAAAGAACTACCACAAGAAAGAATAAAGACTAAAAGTTTCTTAGTACCATATGATAAAAGAGAAAAAGCATATGAGTGGATTAGAAAAAAAATAACAACTGAGCACATTCAAGTTTTTATTGTCTGTCCATTAATCGACCAATCAGATGTTGAAACGATGAAAGATATAAAAGCGGTTAGTCGTGAGTTTGAAACTTTGAAAACGCAAGTGTTTCCGAAGTTTAGATTATCACTGCTTCATGGCAAAATGAAATCTGCAGAAAAAAAAAGAGTTATGACGGAATTTACACAAGGGACAATAGATATATTAGTGTCCACACCTGTCGTTGAGGTAGGCATTGATATTCCAAACGCAGCAATAATAATTATTGAGTCTTCCGATCGTTATGGGTTAGCGCAACTTCATCAGCTTCGTGGTCGTGTCGGTCGCGGTAGTATACAGAGTTATTGTTTGCTATTTAGTGAAAACCGAAATCCGACTACACAAAATCGACTTAAAGTATTTACATCAACCGTCAATGGTTTTGAACTGGCAGAATATGATTTGAAGAATAGGGGAGCCGGAGAAATATTTGGCACCAAACAACATGGAATTCCGCATCTCAAAATAGCTGATTTTTCTGATTTTGATCTTGTAGAAAAGACCCAAGAAGCAGCCGATTATGTAATGTCACGTCCATCACTTATTAAGTCACCCGAAATTACAAAAATGTTAAATAATCTTTCAACGGATTTATACTCTCAGGATTAATAGAACAACAATATCAGTACACGCTATTGATAAAATCATTACAAAATAGTAAAATTTGTTTAATATATGGCACCTCTACCAAAACGGAAGCATTCAACAAGACGCAAAGGACTACGATTAAAAACTAGGCATTTTAATCTAGTAAAATCGGTTAAGTGTAAAAATTGTGGTAAATTGAAAATTCCTCACCGCCAGTGTAAAGGTTGTAAAAAGTAAATCTAGTTCATGGATGTACGACATCGCAATCGAGTAAAAATTGTTCAAGAATTATTTTCGTACGAGTTTAAAGCTAAGATAAAAAAACCTCTTTTAAAAAAAATAGTTGATCAATTTCCCCATTTAGATAATGAAATATCAAGTGCTGCTCCAAAATATGAAGTAAGTAAAATTGCAAAAGTTGATCTTTCCATACTTCGATTAGCCACCTTTGAACTGCTTATTTCTAAACTTCAGCCAACTAAAGTTATTATCAATGAGGCCATAGAACTGGCAAAAGAATTAGGTAGTGAAAAATCACCCGGATTTGTAAATGCCGTTCTCGGTAAAATCGTTATTAAAAATAAGATTAAAATATGAATAACAGTCAAATTGATAATATTCAAAAAAAAATTGGTATCGCTATCAAGAACAAATCACTTCTACAAACAGCTTTTGTACACCGATCATACTTAAATGAAAATAAGAGTTTTAAATTACCCTCCAATGAAAAACTTGAATTTTTGGGCGACAGTGTACTATCTTTAATTACATCAATCTATCTATATACCAAATATCCGGAGTTATCCGAAGGTCATTATACTGACATAAAAGCGTCAATAGTTAAAACGGAGAGTCTCTATGAGGCGGCGTTAAAATTAAATTTAGGAAAATATTTATATCTCTCAAAAGGAGAGCAAGATAATAATGGCGCCAGCAATACCTCAATTCTCGCTGACACATTTGAAGCAGTGGTTGCCGTCATTTTTTTAGATCAAGATTTTACCAGTGCCTATAGCTTTGTAAGCGAACATTTGTTTGCAAATAAGCTGGATGCCATAATAAAAAATAACTTATATCTATCCGCAAAAAATAAATTACAAGAATATCTGCAAGATAAATTTAAAAAGCTACCCACTTATAAAGTAATTGAGCAAAAAGGTCCGGAACACAATAAAATTTACAATGTAGGAGTCTTTTTTGAAAATAAACTTATTGCTAAAGGTACCGGTCATTCAAAAAAGCATGCCCAGGATGATGCTGCTTCTCAAGCTTTACAGACTTTAAAGATATGATATAATGTTTTTTATGGCCGTCAAAATTAGACTAACAAGAATTGGCAAAAGAAATCAACCGAAATATCGTATTGTGGCCATTGAAGAAAGTAAAAAACGCGACGGGGGCTATATCGAAAAAATTGGTTTTTATGATCCCATACCGCTGAAACCTATAATCAACATTGATAAGGAAAAATTAACTAAGTGGTTAAAGGTCGGCGCCAAACTGTCTGAAGGTGCTACAAAACTACTCAAAACGGAACTATCAAGTCTAAAAATTTAAGTTTTGTCTTATGGATAAATTTCTACAATTCTTAATCGAAGAAATTGTTGACGACGTCTCAGGCATTCATATAATCAAAAGCGATGAAGTTGATGCTCAAGTATTTCATATTACTTTAAGTAAAGACGACTATGGTAAAGTAATTGGAAAATCAGGAAAGACAATTAATGCTATTCGAACATTACTTAATGTTTACTCACTTAAAAAAGATGTTTCTGATCATAAAAAAATAGTTTTGAAGGTTGAAGAAGCATCATAAAGCCGAATTTATTTCTATTGACCAAAAGGATTACTTCGAGCGGGATAATTAAAATCTTGAGGATTAATTTTCTCTTCACTACCGATACTTTTCGTTAATGATTCACCAATAGCCACAAATTTATCAATACGCTTTGCATCGAACCTGATACCAACTGAGGAATCTGATTTCATTGACTTGTAATTATAAAAATTTATAGCTAAATCGATTTTTGTGGCATTTGGGCTATATTCCAAGCTATTTATGGTTATTAATCTTCCTCCGCTATGATGGTATCCATTTAGAAAATTTACTATTGAAGTAGTGCTACCTGTCCCTGTAATTTGAATCGGAATCAATTGTTTGCTTATATCCGATAATGATATTCTGTAGCTTGTTATTGAAAAACCAGTCTGAGACGATAATGTTTCAATTGCTCTGATTATGGAAAAGTAATCCTCACTACTCGGAATTAAGGTATTCAGCGTTTGAATCGCTTGATCAAGTTGATTAGCTTTTAGATCGATTACCAAATTTCTTTTATCCTTTAGTTCATTTAATTCAAGGTTCAATTTACTGTTTCTATCTCCCTGTATATACAATCTATTTATTTGCATCGGAACAATAATTATTAGAAGAATAATAAATATTAGTAATAAAATGATATAAATGATATTATCTTTAAGAAGTCGTCTTGTATATATGTCAATTTTTCTTGGCATATTATCAAATTACAATTTGCTATTAATAGGTTTTACTTTTCCTGATATATTAACGTCATAGTAAATCGGATTTAATTTGATGGTAAAGGACTCGAGTGCAAGTGCTCCAAACGTTTCATTTAAACTCGAATCTTCAATATGTTTTAATAAATTCATAAGTCCAGATTCACTGAAGACTTTGATCGTAACTTTAAAGTCTCTTTTATTATCTAAATTAAGATTTACTAATAAAGCTGATGGAGAAGAATTATCAGAGATCTCTGGAAGAAGAGCTCTCTGAATTTTATTATAATAATTGCCAAAATTAACATCAGTTGCCAGGGTCTTGTTATAGAAATCGGATTTGTCCATAAAAGATATCATTTTTTTTTCTTCTTGCTGTTTATTGATAATCTGTTTAAGTATAAATTCTTTACTAAATAGCAATCGTTCATATTCACCTTCAGACTTGGAATTAAAAAAATATAATCCCATCAGTAAGAAAAGAGTAGATACTCCAATAAAAGATGTTAATATTCTGAGACGACTAAATATCATCTCTTTCTTAATATAATCCTTTCTTTTTAATAGTAAGTTTATTCTCCTTGCCATGAATTTAAATTATTTCTGAACCTAAAATTGGCACAAACAATGGAAGATCTGCTTTAAAAAAGTCAGATACGTTATTTTTTGAAAGATTTCCATAGATGTCAATTAATTCAGTTTTAATTCCCAGTGATCCAGATAATTTTTGATGTAAATCTTTAAGTTTAAAACCTTCACCGAAATAATTAATTTCACTAATAGGTAATCCAAATTTAGATTTGGCTGATACGATGAATTTTTCTATTTCAGAAACTAATTCACTATACGCGGATGCTAAAACTTGGCTTAAATCATAAGTACCGGATTGAGATCCTAAACCGATTGTCTCGATTAAATTCTTAACTTCTGAGTCACTAATGTTGTAATTATTCTTTATGCTCTTTGCCATCAATTCATAGCCAATAGCAAAATTATGAATATCTAATGGCAAATCACGAGTAGCATCATATATATAGAGAGATGTCGAACTAAATCCAAAATTCATTATTAAAAAAAGACTTCCTGTTTTTGCAGTTTTAGACTTGAATATAGGATTTAAATATGAGAGCAATTTAAATGTACCACTTGATTCATTTTCAATCCGCTCAGGAAGAAGACCAACTGATTCTGCAATATTGACCACTTTGTCAACTACGCTTGAAGCGGCAGCTACAAGCAATATCAAAGATTTTTTGTTTTTCTTGTCCGTCAATAATACTTCAACATCCAAATTGACCTTGTCAATGGGAATTGGAATAAATTGGTCCGCTTGATATTTAATTGCGGATGATAATTCTCTATCGGTCAAAAGTGGCATTTCAATTATGCGGCTGTAACTTCGACCATCGGGTATGATTATATTGATTGATTTTTTTTTAATTCCCGAATCGTTCATCAATTGTGAAATAACCTGAAGCGTTGATTGATGAGGTTTATCTGCTTCTGTCAAGTAAATATTATATCCGCTTTCTTCATAAGCTAATGCAGTCGTCTCAATAAGGTTTCCTTTCTTGATTACTTGTCCAATTTTGATATATTTTTCTCCGATATCCAGACTAAATGATGTAGATGTCATATCTTTTTTTAGTATGGCGAAATCATTAATTGTTGTCAAGAGAGGAATGCATTAAAGATTACGCAATTTCACTTTTGTTTGATATCGAAGAGTGGCTTTTTCTTCGCGTCGCAATTTACCCTGTCCTACAGAAAGGGTAAAATCAATGGTTACAAGAGGCGGATCAAAATCTGTTAGTCGTGTACAACTCATCGAAAACGTGGTATCATCGGCAACTACATCTTCAGGGGTCAGATAATAAACCATTGTTCCTGAATACGACGCAATTCTTCCGTCTTGAATAGCAAAATTGAAAAAATGATCGGTATCATCTTTGAAGTATAGTGGTTCCACCGCTTCATCTCCTGCAGATGAACAGATCTGATTTACCGGAGAAATATCACCAATTGAATAGATTGAGTTAGCATATTGACGAATAAGAGATTGCATTACTGAGAGAGTATAATCACCACTTTGTTTCACACTCGCAAGAGCTTTAACACGTTTTTGCGACTGAAAACTGAGAAACATCAGACTAAATATTGTCGGAATCGTGATCGAAATAACACCTATAACGACAATCATCTCAATTAAAGTAAATCCTGATTTCTTTTTCATAACTCATACAGAGAAAATAAAGCTTTCTCGTCTATCTTATAAAATTGAGAGCCTTCAAACCATTCAGTATGGATAGAGATTAGCACTTTATTACCATTTTCCTGACTCGTCAGCGTTACCGTTCTTTTGAAAATATTGTTATCAAGCGTATAACCACAACTCGGATCAGATGAAGAAATCCAACTTGAATAATCATCTGGAAAGGCATGACTATTGAAACACCAACTGCCATTTTTTGCTACAAACCCATCAAAATCAGCTTCTTTTTGACCTCTTAACCATTCCCGAAGTTCTTCAGTGTTGTGCGAGGCTAATATTTTATGTTCGTTTATTTTAGACCAGCGGATAGTTGTCGTTGTCAAAGCTGCAAAAGTGACAAAAATCACGGATATTAAACTAACAAAAATTACAACCTCTATCAGCGTGAAACCTGCTTTTCTAATTTCCATATCAACAACTACAATTTTGAATTAACTCACTAATATTGATATCTCCTGAACTGTCAATGACAATTTCCCGGCACTTATTTATTCGAGCGCTACGCAGCTTGATCGATCCACTTATTGCTCCTAAACCAAATTGTTTAAATGTAATCGTGCCTGATTGACAAAGCTGTATTTCCGATGGCAGCGCTGCTTCACCGATTAATTTATCACCATTGCATATAGCATGCTGAGAATATTTATTATTTTCAGATGAATAAATGACGCTATACCCAGTTAAAATGCAGGTTTCTGTAGCAAATTGACTTTTATCGCCTGAAGCAGCACTTTTTCTCGCTTGTCGAAGGGTCTCAGCGAGATTTTCTGTCTCTACTTCCAATTTCTTAAGTTCATTAAAGTCATTAAAATACCGTAATGAAATCCCAAAAAAAAGTATTATAGCCGAGGCGACTACTAATATCTCTATTAGAGTAAAACCCTTACCGGCCTTTTTATTTTTCACCATATGGACCGAGGCAATAATTGCAGGTGACATCTAAATCAGAAGGGTCACATTTAGTCGTGGAGCATGAGGGAGGAATCGTTGTCACACCTTCAAGAAGCCCGCCTAGAGTGTAATCATTCCCGTCAGATGTATAAAAATAACTTTTTGAATTTTTAGGATCATTTGGAATTTTTGATAGATAAGTATTGCTGCCATCGGTCAATGCACCTGAACCAAAAGATAACCCGAATGTCCCTATTGGCAGTGGATAAGAACCGTTATTACTACGGTATAGTTCTAATGCCGCTCTGATTTGTTCAATATCGGCTTTTCGACGCCCATCACGTGAATTTTTGTTGAATGATGTATAAGATGTGATTCCGATTGATGCCAGAAGAGAAATAATGGTAATTACAACCAACATTTCTAGTAACGTAAATCCTGACTTTTTTTTATAAAGCATATTTGTTTTATTGAGCATTGGTAAGACAATATGTCTGCGGTGTTTCAACTTCCAAAGTCGAACATAATTGATACTGACTGTCAGAACAAGAAGTACAAGGATAAGGTGAAATGGTCAAAGGATCAACTGGTACAGTGGGCATTAGCGCCAGACTTGGAGATAAACAGGTAAGACTTGAAAAAGTATTATTTGCTAAGGGCGTTGGATAAGCAAAATTACAATTAGCATAATATTGTTCGAGCCCATTTTGAATATTATGGAGGTCGCTTTTACGACGGGCATCACGGGCTCGTTTTTGTGTAATCAAATAATTACCGGTTATCAATGCGGCCATTATGCCAAGAATTGACATAGCAATCAGAATTTCTATCAATGTAAACCCAAATCTTTTTGATGTCATTATATAAAAGAATAGTTATTTTTATAAAACATGTCAACCCTTTAGTTGTACTTTATCCGAATCTTTTGAGATTGTTTTTTTGATAAAGATAATTAAATGGTCCAAGGCCAACTGTGGATTCAAATTGTTTTTATCAAGAAGACGACGTACGTTGATTACCTCTTTCAAAATATCAGAATAGATTTTCAGTTTTACAATGTTTTTTTTAGAGAGATCTATAAATCGTGCTTTAAAATATGATATCAACCTATCACATTGGGCAATGCCTTCAATCTTATCTCTTTTTTTTAAGGTCATGCTAGACAACAAATTAAAGAGAGATAAATTGAAGTCGAAATCTACTGAATCAACTTCACTTTTATTCAATCTGAATATACGACAACGAGAATGAATTGTTGGTAACATGGCATTTACGTCCGTAGTCACTAAAACAAATTGAGCTTTAACGGAAGACTCCTCCAGGGTTTTTAAAAAAGCATTTTGAGTTTCTTCTTTAGCTGTTTCGAAATTATGAACCACTATTATTCGCTGCATTTTTGAGGCAAATTTAAAAAGAGACGTTATTTCTCTTATTTGGTCAATGGTTATAATATTTGGATCTTTTTCAAACTCATGAACTAAGGCTTTAGGGTAATATTTTTTTTTCAAATAATTAATATATTTTTCTGTCTCTTTCCGATTTGGTGAAATTAAAATTATAGGCAACATTCTAGTTGCATTTTAACACGAGTTTCATATATATTGAAATATATGGTCATTCCTGCTAAAAGTTTTCTAAATGCCTTAGTTATTGATGGTGCTATAACTCAAGAAGAAGCTCAGCACTATGAAATAGAATCTCTTCAGAAAAATATACCCATTGATGAATATTTACTTACAATCTCTAAAATTAAAAAGGAGTCGATATTAAAAGCTAAAGCACAAATTTTAAAGGTTGACTATATCGATGTTAACACTTCCCCGATTGCTCCTCAAGCTCTAAATTTAATACCCGAATCTATAGCTAGTAAATATGTATTAATCCCAGTAGAACTAGATGATAATAAAAACACGCTCAAAGTAGTCATGGAGAATCCTTTTGATGTTCAAGTTAAAGAATTTTTAGAAAAAAAAACAAGTAAAAGAATCATTACGACTTTAGGATTAGCTGATGATATAACACGTGCTATTGACATTTTTTATACAAAAACTTTTTCACCTGATATTGTTGCGGCGTTAAAAGAAGTCGAACCAGCGATTAAAACAGTAAGAGTAGAGAATCTAGGCGAGCTTATTAAAGAAGCGCCCATTGCTAAAATTGTTTCTACGATACTTGAATTTGCCGTAAAAGGACGAGCGTCTGACGTCCATATTGAACCACAGGAAAATCGGACTAAAATTAGATATCGGATTGATGGTATTCTTCAAGAAAAGCTGACACTTCCAAAACTCATCCATGAATCCTTGATTTCCCGAATAAAAATACTGTCGGGGCTTAAAATTGATGAAAAAAGAATTCCTCAAGATGGTCGATTTAACTTTAAAATAGGAGCAGAAGAAGTAGATCTGCGTGTATCGACGTTGCCCACGATAAATGGCGAAAAAGTCGTCATGAGATTATTAAAAAAAACGGGTGGGTTACCCTCTCTTTATGATTTGGGTTTAAGAGGACCACAATTGAAAGTACTTGAAGAAGCTATAGAAAAGCCCTACGGTATTATTCTTGTCACTGGTCCCACAGGTTCTGGCAAGTCAACAACGCTTTATTCCGTACTGTCAAAACTTAATAAGCCAAGCGTTAATATATTAACTCTTGAGGATCCGGTTGAATATCAAATTTTAGGAATCAATCAAGTACAAATCAATCCGCAATCTGGTCTCACTTTCGCTACGGGACTTAGATCTTTTTTAAGACAAGATCCTAACATTATCTTGGTTGGTGAAATTCGCGATAAAGAGACAACTCAATTAGCAATTCAAGCGGCATTGACAGGCCATCTAGTTTTTTCAACACTTCATACTAATGATGCATCAACTGCTATTCCACGACTCGTAGACTTGGGTGCTGAGCCATTTCTAATTGCCTCTGTATTAAACGCCGTCATTGGTCAACGTATCACTCGTACGCTTTGTCAATATTGCAAATTAAGTTTTAGTCCTTCGCAAGAAGCATTAGCTAATATAAGCACAGTTCTGCAAAATTTTCTTCCTAAAAAAATTCAAGAAAATCCACAATCAGTAAAAATATTTAAAGCAGTGGGTTGTGAAGAATGCAACCATATGGGATATTTAGGCCGAATTGGTATTTTTGAAGTTTTAAAGGTGACACCAGAAATAACTAAATTAATAATTAGTCATCCATCTGCAGACGAAATAGAAAAACAGGCTAAAAAGGAAAGCTTAATCACGATGATTCAAGATGGTTATTTGAAGGTTCTTGAGGGAATCACCACAATTGAAGAAGTTTTACGAGTAGCTGAAATATAGTTTATTTTTATTTATTATTAAAGTATGGACATAAGCCAACTATTAAAATTAACGATTGAAAGAGCAGCATCTGATCTTCATATAATTCCTCAATATTATCCGACGATTCGAGTCAATGGTGATTTAATACAACTCCGAACTCTTTCTATCATTGATAATCAAACAAGCGAAGCCATGCTACTTACTATTTTGAATGATGAACATAAAGAAAAGCTTCACGTAGATAGAGAACTGGATTTTGGCTATAACTTCCTCAACCATCGCTTCAGAATAAACATGTACTATGTCAAAGGTGCAGTAGCAGCATCATTTCGACTAATTCCTGAGAAAATTAAGACCATCGAAGAATTGGGTTTACCAACAATATTGCATCAATTTATAGATTTAAAACAAGGTTTTATTTTGGTGACAGGCCCGACCGGAGAGGGAAAATCAACTTCTCTTGCTTCGATAATTAATGAAGTAAATACTAAATATTCAAAACACATATTGACCATTGAGGATCCAATTGAATATATCTATCCACCGATTAAATCAGTAATTTCACAACGTGAAATTGGACAAGATACTCATACTTGGACCATTGCATTAAAATCGGCTCTGCGAGAAGATCCGGATGTAGTCTTAATTGGAGAAATGCGGGATTATGAGACAATTCAAGCTGCTTTAACTATTGCTGAGACTGGTCACTTGGTTTTTTCTACGGTTCATACCAATTCGGCAGCACAAACCATTGACCGGATTATCGATGTTTTCCCTGCCCATCAGCAAGGTCAAGTAAAGATTCAATTATCATCAGTCTTAAAAGCTGTTGTGACACAAAGATTAGTTCCTAATATAAGTAATGATGGTCGTCTACCAGTATGTGAGATACTTCTCAATACATCGGCTGTTGCTTCCATAATTAGAGAAGGAAAAACTCATTTGATCGACAATGTAATTCAAACTTCAGCCAACGAGGGTATGATTTATTTTGAGAAGGATTTATATGGTCTTTATACTCAAGGAAAAATCAGTAAAGATGTCGCGCTTGCGTATTCGATCAGACAAGCAGAGATGAAAAAACTAGTTGGTTAATAAGTTTCTCTGTTTAATCTTATGAAATTCACCTATAAGGCTCTGAAAAACAATGTCCTGATTAAAGCAAACATAGAGGCTGATAACAAACAAAAGTTGATAGAATATCTCAAAGCAAAAAATTACCTCATTGTTGATATATTTGAGCATAAAAATTTATTCAATGAGATGCAGAATAAATATTTCGCAAGCGTTGGTCATTCAGATATTGTCGATTTTACTCGTCAACTCGCGATTATGTTTAATGCCGGATTGACGATAATCGATGCCTTAGATATTTTAAAAAAGCAGACGACTAATCCGGCAATGCTCAGGCTTATCAATAGTTTAGATGACAGCATTAGAGCAGGAAACAGTTTATCCTTAGCGATGAGTCAATATCCGCATCACTTTAACAACCTCTATATTGCATTGGTCAAGTCTGGTGAGGCATCTGGCAAACTTGATGAAATACTTGTCCGCCTAGCAGATCAGCTCGAAAAGCAGCGCACATTTAAAGCTAAGATAAAAGGAGCATTAATATATCCGGTGATAATTATTATCGGGATGATTGGAGTCATATTTGTTATGATAACCTTTGTCATCCCAAAATTACTCGAATTGTATAAAGATTTTGATATAGATTTACCGATAACCACCAAAATTCTAATTGTAATTTCTTCTTTTTTCCAGCGTGCTTGGCCGCTTGTCATAATAATTATATTTGGTGCAGTAGTTTTGACGAAAAGGATTCTTCACACTAAACGAGGTAAGAAATTGTTTGATAGATTAATATTAAAAATACCGCTTTTTAATAAGATCATAAAAATGTCGGCATTGGTTGATACGACTCGAACTCTCTCAATACTGATGAAATCAGGAGTATCTATTATTGAGGCGTTATCTATCGCTGTAGAAACGTCCAGCAATCTGGTTTTTCAGGACGCATTTGCCACGATTAAAAACCGTGTCGAAAAAGGGGATTCTTTGGGAAAAAGTATGGGGCAACTGGAGCTCTTTCCGCCAATATTGGTGCAAATGACCACGGTAGGTGAGCAAACTGGCCATTTGGATGAAGTCTTATTTAAAATGTCGGTTTTTTTTGAAATGGAATCAGAACTGGCGATCAAAGCATTGACCACTATGATTGAACCTGTGATATTAGTAGTATTAGCTATTGGTGTCGGATTTATTGTCTTTTCGGTGATAACGCCTATCTACAACCTAACTAATGCATTTTGAGGCTCCTGCCAATAGACACCGGGACACATTTTACTTTTATCAAAAGAGCCGAAATCCTGCCGAAGCGAAAAATGGTTTTTAAGTCTTGCAATCTGATGATCAAGATTTTCGCGAAGGAGGATTGAAAATTGCCCTTGACAAACCCAACTGCAAGTTATTATTATTAAAATGTAAGTTAAAAAAATCTTATGAAAAAAAAATTTCTTCACGGTTTTACATTGATTGAACTTTTAATAGTAATTGCTCTTTTGGGTGCTTTAGCAGTTGGACTGTTGGCTGCGCTTGATCCTTTTGAACAGCTTAAAAAAGGAAATGACACAAGTGTCAGAAATCTTGTTTCTGAAGTCCATGGATCAGTCATTCGCTATTATGCTTTAAAAAGTCTTATGCCTTACTGTGATGATGCAGCATGCACGGCTGATACATTACCATCCGGAGATACACTCACAACGGTTGTTATGTCTACTGCAGTATCCAGTATTGTGACTACGGGAGAATTAAAGAGTAATTTCCAAAGTTTGGCAGGAAATAATCTTCAACGTGTATTTGCAACGGGTACAAGCGACTCAATTAGGGTATGCTTTCAGCCAACGTCTAAGTCGTTCAGATGTGATCCAAATACAAAATATGATGTATACGGTGTTGATGATGCGACCTGCCCGGGAGCAGCCTGCGGAACATCAACAACCTGTTACTGGTGTGTCCAATAAGATACTAATCTGCTAAAAAGAATTGTAACAATTTGTATTCTGAGTAGTGGTTTTTTAATCAATGTTTTTTTTCAAAGCTACAGCATATATGGTGGAGATGGGGGAGAGCTAGTCACTGCCGCCTATCTTTCAAGTATTCCACACCCACCAGGATTCCCACTTTATCTTTTAATATCATCGTTTTTTGTTAAATTTATACCATTTGCTAGCATCGCATGGAGAGTGACTTTACTGTCTTCTTTTGCAATCGCCATTACACGAATTTTTCTATTTCTAACCTTACGGAAATTACTTAAGTCTGATTATTTAGCGCTATGCGGTGCATTTATTTTCTCCTTTCTATACCCGGTATGGCTATTTTCATCGATTCCTGAGGTGATTACAATGGTCATATTATATTTAGCTATTCTAATGTACTTAGCTTTTGGAGCTAATATAAAGACGGCTCTGCAAATGCGTATTTTCTTTTTTATCTTAGGACTTGCAACTTTTCACAATTATCTGATACTTTTGGTAATACCCGGCATTTGTTTTTATCTATACAGGACAAAGACTATTTTTTTTAAAAAGATCCATGACCGACTGATACTCTTCCTTTTATTCTTTTTAGGTGGAACACCTTATTTTTATTACCTCTTTAGGGCTGGTACGGTAACACCCCTTGAGACAACTTTTCCAAGCAATTTAGTCGATTTACTTCGATTGATCGCACGGAGTGATTATGGAATATTCCGATTATCACGCACAACTTTTTTTTCACTATCGGCAGCGACAACGTCATTACTCAATTTTTTTAATTTTATTTTGACTGATTTCAAAATAATTGGCACATTCTTTATAATTGCCGGTTTTGTGACGATATTAAAAATGAAGGATGAGGCCATGAAGAAATTTTTTATCATTCAGTTTATTATTTTTGTTGTTTTCTTTTTCTATACCTCCTTTCCGCTAACAATTAATTTTACAATCGGAACTTTTGAAAAATACCTTTTAATACCTTACTTTTTCTTAACAGTTGCATTGCTTTTAGGATTTAAAACAATTAATGGACTGGTAAATAATAGACTTCACAATAAAACTCTTAAAATCGCTGGAGCTGCCGCCTTTTCGATATCATTGTTAATTTATTGTCTAATACTTTTTATCAATAATTCTCCTCGTATTCTTCTTCTAAAACAGGATTTTACGGCTGAAAATTTTGGGTTTGACGTATTAAATAGTGTAGAGAAAAACTCAATAGTAAATCTGAAAGGTGATACTATTTCTTACAATTCTCTGTTTGTAAAAGAGGTACAACACCAGCGTCGTGACGTCAAATTTATCAATTTTCTCCGGCTGAATGATGCTAAATATCAGGTGAAAATAAGCAAACTTTATCCGAATATAAAACTACCCGCAATTAATAGTAATTACGATATCACTGTCCATGATTTCTTACTTTTTAATAGCGAAAGATTTCCTATATATAGTAATGAACCCCTGAACACAAAAAATTCTTCCTGGTTACCCATGGGTATTTTATGGAAATATTATTCAGAAGGAAAATCTTTGCCTGATGCAAAAGGATTAATCGTCAGTAACATTCTTCTTTGGAATAAATATCATTCACCAATGTCCGGATCTTTAGCTAAATTCAGAAGTTTGCTTTTATCTGACGTACTTAGAACTTATTCATTGGGCCATTGGACCTTTGGGGAACTCCTATTTAAAGACAAACAATATGAATTTTCAAGTAGTGAATATGAACAGGCTTTTAATTTATGGCCGGATAATACTATAAATATTTTAGCATTTGCCAAAAGCCTCATAAAAGTAAAACAATGCAATAGAGCAAAAGAAATATTAGGCCCCTCGGAAAAATATCGAGTTGATTTAAAAGAGGTCTATAAAATATATATTGATCTTTATGCCAATTGTTATAAAGACAGCAAAAATGCAGAAGAATTTATGAATAAGTTTAAACAGCTAAACAAACCATTATATTGAAGCTCCGAGGGCTAACAGCCCTCGGATTCATTGAGATTTATAGCTGAAATCCCGCGGAGCGAAAGTCTCGATGACAGCTTCATCAAGCGGGTTAATAACCCATCGGTTTTCGCGTAGCGGGAATAAGTACCAATGTTTAATAATCCTATTTATCCATTATTGTTATTACTTATCGCTTTTGTGCCAACGCAGGGATATTTTTCGTATTACGGCTTTATATTAGTGACCATTGTCTTATTGTATTTTCTGGCTATTTTTATCAGAAAATCGTCAAAGAACGAGATATATCAAACCCACCCTTTCTTTTTTATTGGCATTCTTTTTTTTTCTGCAATTTCTTATCAAGGAATATTTCATAACATCGACGCAAGAGTCATGGTAAAGCTATTGGTTTTAGGACTAACCGGATATATTTTTATATCTCAGTTTATTTTGAAGAAAAATACCTCGATTATTTTCTTACTGCTTGTTTACATATTTATTTCAGTATTTGTCGTTACCAATTCGCCTGATCCCAAAATTGATGTCTATTACCTTCTGAAAGAATCACCAATGGCATTATTCCAAGGAAAGGATCCCTATGCAATTCATTACACCCAGCTTTATCCTAATACAAGTAACGATCTCGGTTATTTGCCCTCATCGCTTATTTATTTATTCCCCTTTGTCGTTATCTTTAACGACCCTAGATTCGGTCTGATATTTGCCAATGTAATCAGTGCGCTTATTTTATATAAACTGCTTAAGAAAAACGGTTATTCAAATTTATTAATCAGTTGTTTTCTTTTTTTTCCCCAAACATTTAATATTCTTGAATTTTCTTATTTAGAACCTATGTTATTAATGTTTTTACTGTTATTTATATACTTTTTCATAAATAGAAAATTAAAGTTTTCTTTTATTTTCCTCGGTCTTTTCTTTTCTTTTAAACATAATTATTTTATATATCTACCCCATATACTTTCAAAAATTGTCCGCCGACAATCTATTAAAGCAATTTTTTTATTTTTTATTCCTTTTATATTTACGTTTATTTTTCTATATCAAAGTTCTGCCATGTATAAAAATATAACTCCCCCTTTCATAAATCGAATCTTGATTCCATATCTGCCGGAAAAGTTTGCAACATTGGCTTCTCAAAATACAACACCCATTACTGATAAAGTACTCATTCCTCCTTATTATCAAGCATTATCGGTTCCAGCTGCCATGCGGCATCTTGCTCCCAATATGAATGTTGAGTTAATTAATAAATACGGTCTCATATTATTAGTCTTTTTTTGGCTCATAATCTTGACGTTAAAATTGTCATTTATGGACTATCTTATTGCAACAACCATCGTATATAATTACTTTTTTTACCATTCGTTTATGAACAATTATTATTTTCTAGCACAATTGATTTTACTATCAATTATTTTTAACGCCGGGAAGATAAAATTCGAATTCGATTCAAATGACAGGTTAGAACTATAAGGATTGTAATTCGTGCAAGACCTCCTCATCTTTTGGGTTAAATTGCTCTAACATCCATTGAAATACAACTTTAGCTTCTGATTTCCGACCTAATCTATTAAGCGTCGTGCCTTTAAGAAGATATACATCCCGATAATCCTTCTTTAACTCTATTGCTTTTTCAATATTTATGAGAGCCTTCTCATAATTATCGTTACTATTTTTAACTTTATTTAAGTCAGAATCCTCGCTTGACATATAAAAAAGAGCTTTAGTATAAAAAAGTTTAGCATCAGTTGGAGCAAGATTAATTGCCGTATCCAATGTCTTAATTGCTTGATCATATATCTGCACTTGCGGACTTATTTGATAAAAAATAAACAAAACTTTTGAAAACGTTCGCCAATAGTAAACATTTCTTGAAGAACTGTTTATTGCTTGTTGGCTAAACATCACTGCCTTTTTATAATTATTATTTATTTGCCCCTGTAATGCTTTTTTATCATTGGTTTGACCAGAGGAGAGATCGAATAGGGATTTATTGGCGATAGTTGACGACAATTTATCCATATAAACCGGTTCACTACGCATCGAGAGTGCTTGATCCAGTTTGGATTCCGCGGCGGAATATTGCTGTATTTTGAAATAATTATCTCCCTCCGCATAACTTATATCTGCTAAGAAATAATTGACTATATAAGTCGTGCCTAAAATGAATATAATCACCGGGACAATCAAGAATGTTTTTTGAATCGATGATAATGTCTTATAAATTATCTCCTTCTGACTGTCTAAAGTAATAACGAAGGCAACGGCCGGTATAAGGTAAAAATAAATATTAACCGTCGTGGTTGAGAACCCAAAAAAGTTTGTGATCAAAATGGTTATCCAACCAATCGTTAAAAAAATGATCAGTAAATTCTGTTGTTTTTTAATCGCTCTAAAAACAAAAAATAAATATCCAATTATCAACAGTAAATAAGATATCAATCCGATAAAACCAGTAGTTGCCAAAAAATTAAGATACTCATTATGCGCTTTGTTGTAGATGAAATCCCATTCAGATGTCAAATTATGTGCGGCTGGTCTGACAAAATTATAGGCATAGGCAAAAGTTTCAACACCCGACCCAAATAGCGGGTACTTGAATCCTAATTGAATTGCTCCATACCAAACAATTTTTCTAATATCAAAAGATTCAGTCACTGAAGAATCATTCGGTATCGCAGTCTGACTTGAAGTAGATTTTAAAACGCTACTTGTGACTTGACGCGGTAGTGATAGGTATTTATCAACTTGTGATATCCCTGTTTTAAATAATATGATCGGTAAAATGAACAATATCAAAGTCGTAAGAATTAGTTTTTTATTCACCTGCTTTTTTAAACTTAAGTACATAAAACATAAAACTATTCCAACAATTAGAGCCATGAGAGCCGATCTTGATCGAGTAAAAAGTATGCCCACGAAATTTAATAATAAATATATATAGAACCACAGCCAATTTTGTTTTTTAAGAAATTTTTGTATGAAAAAATATAACCCGATAAAAAAATTAATGGCTAAATATGCACCGAGCCAATTTGGTTGCCCGAGCGTCGAGAACATCCTTTCATGAGGACGAAATTGGCTTGTCCAACAGTTATTACTTAATTCTCCGGTAAATACGAAACAACTCATATCATAGCCAAAATGACCTGGCAAACCCCATAAAATCACGATTAAAGATGCAATCAAAGAAATTTTAAGTAATAAATTATTTGTCAGAAGATTTAGTCTATCAAGGTCAATATTGGAAACAAAACCATAATAAAGTACTAAATATGCAACTGTTGAAAGTAAGCCTCCATTAAATCTCCCATAATAACCAAAAAAAGAGGTGTGACGATCTATGGATAATATCGTCGAGATAACAAGCGACAAAAAAAAAGGGATAATAACTATGTCAAGTGGCGTCCGTCTAAAAAATAACTTTTTTAAAGAGATCATTTTTGCGATCCATAGAGACGCAACTGCCAATGCAATCCAATAGATAAATAGCATTTTGTTAAATTCGAAAAGCTCCGATGTTTTACTATACATTAAAAGTGGCGTAAGAAAAAAAAGGAGAAAATAGCAAAGCGCTATCAGTTTATCGAGAATCATATTTTTTTATTTTATCATATGCCCTCATTTTTTTGATATTTTTTCGTATAATTTTGCTACATGCAGTTTAAGCCTTTTTTTAAGAAATTTGAAAATCTTGCAAATAGTTTATTAGGTTCTGCCGATATTGCTATTGATTTAGGAACATCAATGACTCGCTTGGGTATTTTTTCTAAGGGAATTGTCCTTAGAGAACCTTCCTATATCGGCCAAAATACTCGAACCAATGATTTTCTTTTCTTTGGTGAAGAAGCAAAAGAAATTTTTGGGAAAGCTCCAAATTTTATTCATATCACAAAACCAATAGAACATTCCATCATTTCTGATTTTGATAAAACCGTACTTCTGTTGAAACATTTTATGGATAAATCTGTTTATCCTTTTTTTTTAAACCGGAGTATATTAAAAAATAAATTATATGCCTATGCTGTCGTCCCAACTCCTTCTACTGAAGTTGAGCAAAAAGCAACAATCGAGGCTTTGGCAAAAGTGGGTATTAGTGAAACTTATCTTATTGAAAAGCCGTTAGCCATTGCTGCAGGTGCTAATTTGGCAGTATTCTCTAAAAATCCGTATTTTGTTATCGATTTGGGCGGCGGAAGCATTGAAATGGCTGTCGTCGTAATGGGTGGTATCGTAACTTTTAAAACATTGAAAAATGCCGGTGAACAAATGGATAAACTACTTTATAACTATTTACATTTAAAAAATGGGATTATAATTGGAGATCAAACATCAGAACAGCTAAAAATATCTTCGTTCTCTCTGCTTGATGATGCTTCCGTTATGACAGTACGAGGAAAATCACTGGAAAACGGATTGCCTAAATCTATTCGTGTTCGTTCTACGGAGGTCAAAGAAGCTCTAATCAACAATTTAAATCAAATAATTGACAGTGCCAAAGAAATGATGGAGACAGTACCACCTGAAATTGTCGATGGTATTATCAAAAATGGATTGACTTTGACTGGAGGAATGGCAAATATAAAAGGTATAAATAGGTATTTTTCTAATGAGTTGAAAATTCCCGTCGAGATACCAGAAAAACCTCAAGATTGCACAATCTCAGGAATATTAAAATTGCTTGAACAACCTGATAAATTAAGACAAATTATAATAAATAAATAGAGCTTTTTTACAGTTGCTATTTTCCATATCACCATTTATAATCTCATATACCTTCATTTGATAAGGTATTTTTTTTGTTCTTTGACAATAGGAATGTGGTGGATTCAAGCAGCTCTTATTCTGAATGATATGAGGAATAAGATTATAGCTGCTTAATCCCGACCAAACGAAGTTTGCGTCGGGATGATCAATTTTTTTAAGAGTTTGATCCTGGCTCAGGATTAATGCTAGCGGTGTGCCTAAGATATGCAAGTCGAACGATCCCGGTGCAAATCGGGGAAGTGGCGGACGGCTGAGTAATACGTACGAAGTTACCCTTACCTCGTGAATACCCCCGCGAAAGCGGGGCT